>Ga0209105_100001_pt1 | contig 230275 bp, 194 predicted proteins | sample SedPBSmetaG_FD_184158 | JGI IMG/M metagenome (GOLD analysis project Ga0209105, IMG submission 184158) | Freshwater sediment bacterial and archeal communities from Indian Creek, Illinois, USA to study Microbial Dark Matter (Phase II) -... | ecosystem: Environmental > Aquatic > Freshwater > Creek...
CTCTTCTTTAATCGCTTCTATGGCAACTTTTGCCTTGAAGTCTGCGCTAAATGTTCTTCTCGATCTTTTCATATGACAGAAATTTTAAAGTTACAAAATTCCTGTCCAGTTTTTTTAGACCACTATATTATCGCATTAGTTTTGATTATTAAAAATAATAGTAACAAATATTGAAAATTTAATACTCATTTATAAAAACTTCAATGCAAATGTACACTAAGTCAATAGACATTATGTATATTTTTGAATAAATTTTTTTTAACACTAATAAAGTATGGATATCAATAAAATAACAATAATTGGGGGCATCGGAAAAGACGGCCAACAGGAAAAAGTTGAAAGGTTCGATTTAAAAATGGGAGATGTAATAAGTATTGTTGGTCCAACGGGATGTGGAAAAACAACTCTTATCAATGACATAGAGCTGTTTGCCAATAATAATACACCCTCGCAACGAAGGGTATTGATAAACGATGAGCCAATTCCGGAAGATTTTTCATTTGATCCGTCAAAACATCCTATAGCGCTAATATCGCAGCATACCAACTTTTTATCTGATTTGCCTGTAGGTGAATTTTTAAAGATTCATGCCATGATAAGGGGCTCAGAAAACTGCGAATTGATGATCGAAGAGACACTCGATTTTGCCAACCAACTAACTGGCGAGGCAATTATCAGAGAATCTGCTATGACCGAGCTTTCGGGTGGCCAAACAAGGTCATTGCTCATCGCCGATGCTGTAATAATAGGCAACTCGCCGATTATTCTTCTTGATGAAATCGAAAACGCCGGCATCCATCGTACCAAAGCCCTCAAACTGCTGAAAAAACATAAAAAGGTTTTTGTATTTGTTACTCATGACCCAAGGATAGCCCTTCTTTCAGATTTCAGAATAATAATGAAAAAAGGTGCTATGCAAAAAATAATCACAACCAACTCCGAAGAAAAGATGGCTGCTCTGGGTCTTAAAAAAATAGATGATGTAATGCTCGAATTCAGAAAACGGATAAGGGCGGGTGAAGAAATAACTGAAAGTGTTTTCAGCACGCAAATAAAAGATTTGGCTACCTCATATCAAATATACCTAAACAGAAAACAACAATGAAAGTAATAATCTTTGCAGGTCCTCCTACTTGCGGCAAAACCACCGTAATAAAACAAGTAATTCGCAGGATTTTAAAAAAGAACCTCAAACCGGCATATCTTAAGATTGATGTACTTTATGCCGACGAGGACCAACAATTTATTAATGAGTTTAACATTCCGGCCAAAAAGATATACTCAGGTGAGTTGTGTCCTGATCATTGCACTGTAGTGGTGTTGGATGAAGTGGTTGAATGGGCCGAACGCATGGGCGCCGGCTTTCTATTTGTTGAAACTGCAGGTCTTTGTCTGCGATGTTCGCCCTATATCGAAAACTCGCTTGGCATTGTGGTACTTGAAGCAACAAGCGGTATGAACCTGCCCCGTAAAATAGGACCAATGCTTACACTTGCCGACATCAGCGTGATAACAAAAATTGACCTGGTATCACAGGCCGAACGGGAAGTTTTCCGATACCGGATTCTCGAAGCTGCAAAGGGAATAACAGTAGTAGAAAGCAACGCCTTGTACGGAATAGGTATTGACCCTATAGTGAGAGACATCCTGAAATCGCCCGATATTGATTTTCCGATGTACCTGAAAGGGAATCCACCCGTAGGCACTTGTACCATATGTGTGGGAAAAAAAGAGATAGGGGCAAAACATCATTTTGGAGTACTGCGAACAATGGAAAATGACCTGTTCTATGTTGGCGAATAACAAAACAATATATCTCGACAACGCTGCTACAACGCCTATAGATAGCAGAGTTTTAACAGCAATGCTGCCCTATTTAAATGACCATTTTGGCAATGCATCAAGCATTCATAGCTTAGGCACGCGGGTAAAAGAGCTGATAAATGCTTTTCGTATAAAACTGGCGAATCTAATAAATGGGCAAGGCGATGAAATAATTTTTACATCGGGTGGTACCGAAGCTAACAATTTAGCCCTTAAAGGAATTGCATTTGCAAATAGGCATAAGGGTAATCACATAATTGTGTCTTCTATCGAACATGACTGCATATTAAATGCTTGTAAATGGCTCAAGACGCAGGGTTTTATTATCTCCTACATCCCTGTTGATAGCCATGGAGTGATTGATTATGACAGGCTTGTCCGATTTATCAACCACAAAACAATTCTTGTATCAGTAATGCATGCCAATAACGAAATCGGCACTATTCAGCCCATCCAAGAGGTGGGCAAGCTATGCAACGATCGGAAGGTTTACTTCCACACCGACGCCTGCCAATCGTTTGGCAAAATACCTGTTGATGTGGTAAAGCAAGATGTGTCACTTATGTCATTGAACGCTCATAAAATTTATGGGCCAAAAGGGGTCGGATGCTTATATGTAAAAAAAGGGACGCCCCTGGTGCCTCTGCTGCATGGTGGCGGTCAGGAGCTTGGATTGCGCTCAACTACCGAAAATCTCGCCGGAATAGTCGGGTTTGTAACAGCCGCCGAAATATGTATTGACGAAATGGCATCAGAGTCCAAGCGGCTTACCACCCTACGGGATTACCTGATACGGGAGTTGCAGAGCAAATTCGATGGTTTTTACCTTAATGGATGTGCCAACACACGTCTGCCCAATAACATCAATTTTGGCATCAGCGGCCTGGAAGGCGAAACCATAAGGCTCATGCTGTTGCTCGATGACACAGGCATAGCAGTATCAACGGGTTCGGCATGTTCCAATAATGATACAACCAAGAGCGCCTCGCATGTGTTGCAGGCAATAGGCAGAAACCAGTTCGAATCAAGGGGGGCCATCAGGGTATCGCTGGGAAGATTTAATTGTGATAGCGATATAAAATACTTTCTGGAAAAGTTAACCAATGAAATAACAAAATTAAACCCAATATTCTCAATTAACTAAAATTATGGAATCGTTGACAAAAACAATGGAAATGCTGCCAAAACTGGATTGTGGAGTGTGTGGATACAAGACATGCACCGATTTTTCGATAGCAGTGGACAAAGGTACAGATGAAATAAAAAAATGCATTCACATTACAGATAGGCTGGAGTCAAAACCCATTTCGAAAGATAGTTTTATCCAATCGAGAGAAATTATAGGCATGGGCGAAAAACTTGGGTGGAAAGACAGTTTGCAGAGAGACTTTGATTTTATACTTGATTGCTTTCCAAATGAGCCGGGACCAAAAGAAACCATTTTGCCATATAACCCAACATTAGTAAAGGAGCTGGGAATAAAAAAAGGTGATGTAATGATAGGTCGCCCCATGGGGATGTCGTGCGGCTGCCCTGTAACACATTGCGGGATAGTCTCTTCTGTTGACGCCAGAAATGGAGTGATCGACTGGAATGTTACGGGGCCACTAAGACCACGCTCTGAGGGCTTTGTGGATATCGGATATTATGTTTCACAGGCCTATGAAGGCATAATCAAAGAACATAATGTGGAGATAAAGCTTGGTGTTCGTTATTGGTTTTTGCCACGCCGGTGCATGTTGCAATGGCGCCACAGCGGCCTGGTAAATGCGGTTACCAAACTGAGGGATGGGGGTTATAAGGTACGAGTCGAAGGTTTATTAATTGGTTAAACCCAAATTAAGCCATAGAAAAACTAAATGGTGGTTTACCTTGAATTGATTGGTTCCATAAACCAGTAAACCATTCCCTTCTTTTCATATTCAGACTCAATTTGAGGATGTACTTGTTGTTTTTCTTCTGAAAATATGCTCCAATTGCAAATGTTTTATAACGCAGAGTTGATAAGGTCAGACCTCCTTACCCCCCTCGCAGTTAGAAAGTGCGGTGGTTTTGAAGATTAAGCGCAGATCAGTACCGGGAAAAACAGTTTCTGTTTCGTTGAGCAGTTGAGTAATCTGACCAACTGCATGATTAAATCTGGGAGCGGATAAACTGTGTAACACAACGGTTGCGGATACTGCTTTCTTTTGATTTCTTCCCTGTGTTTTTTCAACTGATAATCAGCCTTTCGATAGTCGGGATTAACGACTTGTTTTCCCGACTTCAACCCCTTTTTCGCATAATGCCATGATAATCTGTATAGTAGCTTTTTGCTTAGGCACTACTTTTCTTATATTTTTTGTACACTTTCCCAGGTTTTGCGAGGCAGATTTGAATTGATGATATTATGGCCGGGTAATATACATCAACCTTACAGCGACTCTTTCAAGGCTTCTACAAAATTGTCAATATCCTCCGGCGTAGTACAAAAGGATGTCATCCAGCGTACTTCGCTTTGCTGGTTATCCCACACATAAAAAAAGTAACGGTTTTGCATTTTTTCAATGGTATGTAGGGGAATAGTAGCAAACACACCATTGGTTTGCACGGGCTGAGTAATATTCACCCCCGGCAGCAATTGCACTTTTTGCGCTAGTAATTGGGCCATTTGGTTTGCATGGCTGGCATTGCGCAACCAAAGTTCATTAGTGAAAAGGGCTTCAAACTGGGCACTGATATAGCGCATTTTGGATGCTAACTGCATGCTCTGTTTGCGCACATATTGAAAATTATCGGCCAACCCCTTTTTCAGAAACACCACGGCCTCGCCCAGTAGAATTCCATTTTTGGTACCTCCGAACGACAACACATCTACACCGGAATCTGTAATCATTTCCTTGAAAGATACACCCATGGATGCAACAGCATTTGCTATACGAGCCCCGTCGATGTGCAACAACATTTGATTGGCATGGGCAAACCGGGCCATTTCCTGTATTTCTGCAATAGAATACACTGTGCCCAGTTCGGTTGATTGGGTGAGGGATATTATTTTAGGCTGTGCATGGTGTTGAAAACCTACTGAATGCAACAAAGGAAGCACCTGCTGAGGTCTTATTTTTCCATCGGGAGACTTCAGAGTGTGCAGCTTGCATCCGGTAAATTTTTCAGGAGCGCCGCATTCATCTTGTTGTATATGAGAGGTTTCAGCACAAATGATTGCATGGAAGGGACGGGTGAGGTGCGACAAAGCTGAAACATTGGCTCCCGTGCCATTAAACACGAAAAACACCTCAGACTCCTCCCCAAAATGTAGGCGGAAAAGGCTCTCGGCCCGCCGGGTGATGGCATCATCACCATATGCAACTGCATCACCGGTGTTCGCACTGATTATTGCATCAAGAACTTCCCGGTGAACAGGGGCATTGTTGTCGCTGGCAAAACTTCGGGTAGTGAGCATAGAATGATAATTTATTATAAGATTGAAAGTCATTTAGGGTTTTTAAAACTCAAAATCACACCTTTTCACCAGGGTATAATCTATTTCCTAAAATCATTTACAAGTTTTATGATATTCAAAAACACGGCAATGGCGGATGGTATTATTTTATCATTGAAATCGTAGTCGTTGTGGTGCAAACCGGGATGCTCCACTCCTACTCCAATGCCAAAAACAGCACCTGGATATTTTTGGGTAAACCTGCCAAAATCTTCTGACCATCGGAACGGTTCGGCTATTTCAAAAAACTCACAACTGGCTAACCGGGAAGCAGTTATTACCAGGTCATTTGCTCTGCTATCGTTTAGTGTAGCCGGATAAACCTCAGTGTATTCCCACTCGAATTCAATTTTGTATTGCCGACACAATTCCTGCACCAATTGTTCGGCATTTCGGGTAAGTTTGGCCATATCACTGTCGAGATACGATCTGAGAGTTGCCATCACAACTGCTTCATCGGGGGTAGTACCAAATGCCCGTTCGCCAATTCTGGCATGGATAATTGTTACCAGACAATAATCGTCAAAGGTCGCTTGCGAATTGGGAAGTTCAGTGAGCCTTGTCAGAAGGCCGCTGACCACCTTAACCGGACTACGGCCCTGCTCGGGATGTGCTGCATGAGAGGTAGAGCCGAACAGTTTAATAATCATTCCCTTGGATGCCGAAGCAAAACATCCTGCCCTCGATATCACTGTGTTTTCTTCAAAACCCGGGAGATTGTGCATTGCGAAAACCAAATCGGGGATGAAGGTCTCAAAAAAGGAATGTTGGAGCACCTTTTCTGCCCCACGGCCATTCTCCTCTTCGGGTTGAAACAACAGCGCCACTTTGCCGGATGCAATAGGATTTGCGCCCAGCATTGCAGCTACCCCGGCAATAATGGCCATGTGACCATCATGACCGCACTTGTGGGCAACACCATCATTCACCGATTTGTGCAAAAACTCATTGGTTTCCTCGATAGGAAGAGCATCCATATCGCAACGAAGCATAATCGAAGGCCCGGGTTTGCCCGAATCGAATAATGCTATCATACCGTTGCCCCCAATATTTTCCACAATCTGAATTTCGGGTATCTCCCATAAAAACTTCTTAATTCTGGAGGCAGTCTGAAACTCCCTGCCTGATAATTCAGGGTGGCGGTGGAGGGTTTTGCGAAGGTCCACCAGCTTCATTTCAAGAGCTTTGCTTATTTTGGGCAACATAAAAATACTTCAGCTTTTCGTTGAGCAGCAAAGGTAATTACAATCCTTCCAAAATTCCGCTTTCACTAACCCGATATTTTTGCATCTAAAATCAATTGCCTCAGGTAATCCGAAAAATATTATCTTTGGGTATGGCGAATGCCAATTAGTTGCAGGACACTAATATTTATCTGCAATTCAATCATTTATGCTGTAAAACAACTGTTTAAAAGCACAAGTAGCACTTTTTAAACATTATGAATTATGGAAACAAACAACTTGGGATACTCACGATTTCGAGGCAAAGGCATCTTAAGCGATGCAGAATATGAGTCAGGGAATCAGAAAAAGAGAAAAATAAAAAAAATCAGCTATTTGCTGATTGCAATTTTCTCGGTAGCTATCCTAACAGTAGGCTGCGAGGAAGAAAAGGATACTCCCTTTACTTTGCTAACGGGTCCGGTGTGGGTTTCGGACAGCTTGCTTGTCAATGGGATGGATGCAAGTGGACCTGGGCAACTCTTGGCTGGTTTTAAAGGAGAAGCCCGGTTTCTTAAAGATGGTACCGGATCATTTACCAATTTCACAGGCACTTGGCGTTTTGCTCAAAACGATACGCAACTTATCATCACTTCGCCCGCTTTTCCGGTTCCCATTACCACAATCATTGAAGAACTAAGCAGGTCAAACCTCAAAATTTCCACTGAGGTGCCACACCCCTTGCTACCCGGGACTACCATGCGAGTCCGGATGACATTCAAAAGTCGTTGGTAATGCAAAGAGTTTTGCTTTTTATCCTTTTGGTGGCTATATGCAGTTTATATGGCTATAGTCAGAATTACGGTACCGTTTCAGGCAGAATCGTTGCCCGGGAAACAGGTGCTCCTCTGATGGGAGCTGGTATCGTTTATGGTCAAGGCAGGGGAACCGTATCTGACGCAGACGGAAATTTCCATTTGTCATTGTCAGAAGGCCGTTACACCATCTCGGTTCAATTTCTTGGCTTTAGAAATATTACCCGAACTGTCAATATTAAGGCAGGTGAAAGCATAGTCTGGAATGTGAGTTTGGAACAAGAAGTAACCCAGATTGATCAGGTAATCATAAGTGCAGGCCGGGCTGAACAGCGCATAGGCGAATCTGTTGTTTCAGTAAGTGTTATAAAACCCGAGGCACTTTCAGCAGGCCATATCAACCATCCGACCGAATTGCTCAACCGTACACCTGGCATAGAGGTTTTGGACGGCCAGGCATCCATCAGGGGTGGCAGCGGGTTTGCCTATGGTGCCGGAAGCAGGGTAATGGTACTTCTCGATGGAATGCCCATGATAGCCCCAGATGCAGGAAATATCAGATGGGATGCTTTGCCCATGGAAAACATCTCACAGATTGAGATTATTAAAGGTGCCTCCTCAGTGCTGTATGGGTCTTCAGCGCTCAATGGGGTGATACATTTCCGGTCGGCCGATGCAACACCCGTTGGGGTAACAACATTTTTTGCCGAGACGGGTTTTTACAATGCACCCCGCCAAAGAAACTGGCTGTGGTGGGACAGCCCCAGAATATTTGCCAGCTATTCCTTTTCACATTTGAAACGGTACAATAATACCGACATTGGCGTGGGATTGTTTATGCTTAACAACCCGGGTTACCGTAAACGAAACGATGAATTGATGGGGCGTGTGAATCTAAGATTGCGGCATCATAACCCGCACATAAGCGGTTTGTCTTACGGGCTGAACACCAACGCTATTTTTAACAACAAAATTGATTTTCTTCTTTGGGAGGATGCCAATACCGGTGCTCTGATCCATGACCTTTCAACCGTTACGCGCTTAAATGCCAGGCTATTGTACTTTGACCCTTTTGTCAGTTTCAGGCCCGATATGCGCCAATCGCACGACTTGCGGGCACGGGTGCAGTTGCTGAGCAACTACTTTCCCGGCGGACAACAAGTGGGTAGTGATGTGAAAGCCGTTTTTGCAGAGTATCAATACTGGAGAGAACTCAATTCGATTTTTAATCTGAATACCGGGGTTTCCCAGCAATCCAGTTTTATCAGGTCCGACTTTTATGGGAACCACCAATCTTTCAATTTAGCGGGTTTCGCGCAGGTAGATGCCAATCCTTTGGAAAGGCTGCAACTGGTCGCGGGCATTAGGCTCGAACATAACTCCCTAAACAGCGAAAGCGACCCGCCAATACTTTTACTAAGGGGTGGTGTTAACTACAGGCTTACCGGAAACACCTTTTTGCGGGCCTCTTTTGGACAAGGCTACCGGCATCCCAGCATTGCCGAAAAATATGCCGCCACAACTCTGGGTGCAGTGAGAATTTTCCCCAATCCCGGCATAAACCCCGAGAAGGGCTGGAATGCCGAATTGGGCATTCGAAGAGGAATCCTTACCGATAGACTCGACGGCTTAATAGACCTATCCTTGTTTTATACACAAAACAGGGATATGATCGAATTTTTGTTTGGCCACCATTTCGATCCCATAACCAATAGTTTCGGTCTGGGGTTTCAAGCCAACAACACAGAAAATTCCAGGGTTTATGGGGCTGAGTTAGAATTCAGGTTGCTTACACGGGTCAACGGCATAAATTATAGCCTCAACGGAGGATACATTTTTGTGTTTCCAACGGAATTCAACCCTCAAACCTTCCAGAATACCGGCGTATTTCTGAAATACCGCCGAAAGCACTCGGCCAGACTAAACCTCAGCGCAAGCTACAGGAAGTTGGAAATGAACTTCAATATAATTGCCCGCTCGAGGATTCTTAATATTGATGATGTGTTCATCAATCCAGCCACCCACGAAGCCATTTTGCCCGGATTTTTGAACTATTGGCAGCAAAACAACCGCGGTCACATACTGTCGGATGTTTCCATTGCTTACCATTTCGATCACAAATACAGCATTTCGTTGGCAATCAAAAACCTAACCAACGAAGAGTATATGGGAAGACCGGGGGATATTCAACCTCCCAGACATTTCAGCGTCAGGGTCTCGGGAAGGCTATAATCGAAATAGAGGAAATGTAGAAATTGAAACCGCTGGTTTAATTCGTGTTTTTTTATACCCTTTACAGAATTACATTTGCATTTTGGTTCGAATCCTCTTGCACACAGCATGAAAATTACGAACGACAGGCAAATGAGTACAGACAAAAAGAAGGTAGTAGTAGGCTTATCCGGGGGAGTTGACAGTTCGGCTGCAGCATGGCTGCTGAAACAACAGGGCTATGAAGTGATAGGTGTGTTTATGCGCAACTGGCACAACGAGTCGGTATTGATATCCAAAGAGTGCCCCTGGGTTGAAGACAGTGCGGATGCAATGATGGTAGCTGAGGCATTGGGCATACCTTTTTATGCATTGGATTTCAGTGAGGAATATCGCAAACGGATTGTAGATTATATGTTTGCCGAATATGAGGCCGGCCGCACACCTAACCCCGATGTATTGTGCAACAGGGAAATAAAGTTCGACACTTTTTTAAAGGCTGCCGGGGAACTTGGAGCCGATTATGTGGCTACCGGCCATTATTGCCAAAAAGATTCGTTTGAACACCATGGACAAATAGTCTATCGGCTTATAGCCGGGGCTGATGCCAATAAAGACCAGAGTTATTTTCTCTGCCAACTCAACCAATATCAATTATCGAAAGCACTATTCCCAATAGGCCATTTGCATAAGGCCCAGGTAAGGGAGATTGCGCGGAATCTCAAATTAGTAACCGCTGAAAAAAGGGACAGCCAAGGGCTTTGCTTTATTGGAAAGGTAAGACTGCCTGAGTTTTTGCAGCAGCAGTTGCAGCCCCGAAAGGGTAAAGTATTCCTGATTCCAGAGGATTTTTGCAGACCGGTAAACCCGTGTCAAGGGGCTGCACAGGATTGGAACAATGCCGAAGAACACCTGCTGCAAACCATTGCCGCTGCACCGCAGTTTACAACGGAATCGGGCAAGTTGATTGGCGAGCACAATGGAGCACATTTTTACACAATAGGACAAAGAAAAGGTCTGAATATTGGTGGAATGAAAGAGCCACTGTTTGTATTGGCAACAGATACACAACAGAATATTCTGTACACAGGTATGGGCGAAAACCATCCATGCCTTTACCGCTACGGGTTGTTTATTTCAGCCAGGGATGTACACTGGATACGGTCGGATATGCGATTGCAGCCAGGCCAAAGCATGCGTATAAAGGCACGGATCAGATACAGGCAAGCCCTTGCGGATGCCATCTTGGTAATGCGCGAAAACGGATTGTATGTGATTTTCCATAATCCGCAAAAAGCCATTGCACCCGGGCAGTTTGCATCATGGTATCACAGCTCGGAATGCCTGGGAAGCGGAATTATTTCATGAGTAGTTTTAAACTAAAGTGAACCCGGCTAAAAACCAATAATCTTAGCCTAAAATACGGTTGCAGCCAACACCAGTGCAACAATCGAAACCAGCTTCAACAGAATGTTCAGAGCAGGTCCCGAAGTGTCTTTCAGGGGATCGCCCACTGTATCACCCACCACAGCTGCTTTGTGGGCATCTGAACCCTTGCCGTACGACTGCCCGTTATGGGTATAGCCGCTCTCGATCAGCTTTTTGGCGTTATCCCATGATCCGCCTGCATTGGACTGAAACAGAGCAAGCAGCACCCCCGAAACCGTTACGCCTACCAGAAGACCACCTAATGCTTCAGGACCCAGCCAGATGCCTGTTACAACCGGAAAAACAACTGCAATAAGTCCTGGGATAATCATCTCGCGCAATGCAGCCTGAGTGGAAATAGTAACACACCTGCTATAATCAGGCGAACCCTCAGCATCGTTAAATATTTTAGCATCTTCAACAGACCATTCTGAAACAGGCACATTCTTGTTTTTCTTCATCACCTCCAGTGCATTTCGCAATGGCACTATAGTTTGAAACTGCCTGCGCACCTCCTCGATCATTTTCTGTGCAGCACTGCTTACCGCTTTTATGGTAAGTGCCGAGAACACATAAGGCAGCAAAGCTCCCATAAACATGGTTGAAATTACAACAGCCTGCGACACATCAATGCTTCTGAGGTCGGCGGCAGTCATATATGCCCCAAACAATGCCAAGGCTGTAAGTGCTGCCGAACCGATTGCAAACCCCTTGCCGATGGCTGCGGTGGTGTTTCCAACCGCATCAAGTTTATCGGTTTTTTCCCTTACTTCGGGAGGCAAATCGGCCAATTGCGCAATGCCACCGGCATTATCTGAGATGGGCCCGTAAGCGTCAACCGAGAGTTGTATGCCCAGATTGGAAAGCATCCCCACAGCCGCAATGGCAATAGCATAAAGACCACCCAGATTGAAAACTACCATAATGACAACTGCAATGGTAGTAACGGGAATAATGGTTGAAAACATTCCGATGCCCAATCCGGAAATAATATTGGTTGCTGCACCTGTTGTGGATTGCTTGGCAATAGTGCGCACCGGAAAATAGCCCAGACCGGTAAAATATTCTGTGGAATATCCGATAATGAGCCCGGCCACAAGGCCAATAACCGTTGAAAGAAAGATGTTGAATGAAGTAATGGTGCGCTCTATACCACCGTATAGCACATCCACAAAAACAATTTTTTCGGGCAGAATGATATCAATCAGAAAATATGAGAATACCAGCATAAGTCCGGCAGAAATTAGCTGACCACGGTTTAATGCCGATTGTGGGTTTCCGGATTCTTTGACACTAACAAAAAAGGTGCCCGCAATAGATGAAATAATGCCCCCGGCAGCCAAAAACATTGGCAAAACAACGGGCGACAAACCGCTGAAAAAGTCGGTATAGGTTGCAGTCATAAGAGTAACCCCTAAAACCATTGCAGCGACAATGGAACTGACATAAGATTCGAACAAATCAGCCCCCATTCCGGCCACATCACCCACATTGTCGCCTACATTATCTGCAACAGTTGCCGGATTCAAGGGGTGGTCTTCGGGTATGCCCGATTCCACTTTGCCAACCAAATCGGCACCTACATCGGCAGCCTTGGTGTAGATACCACCACCTACCCTTGCAAACAAAGCTATGGTAGAAGCACCAAACGAAAAACCTGTAATAATGGATAAAATTCTTGAAACAGCCTCAGGAGATTCTGTCCCAAACCAATTGGCGTATAAAATAAATAAGGTTCCCAACCCCAATGCACCCAATCCTACAACTGTTAAACCCATAACGCTGCCACCTGTAAATGCCACACGCAATGCTTTATTGAGGCTGGTACGGGCAGCATGGGTGGTGCGTACATTAGCCTTAGTAGCTATCTTCAATCCAATAAAACCTGCCAGGGCTGAACTTGCTGCACCAACAACAAACGAAAAAGCCACCAAAGGAGAAGATGTAAAAGGATCAGCCAGGACGACCAGTAAAAGTCCAATTCCAAAAACAAAAAAAGCTAAAATTTTATATTCAGCTTTTATAAATGCCATTGCACCATCAGAAATAAATTTGGCAATCTGCACCATTTTGCCATTGCCGTCAGGCTGTCGCCCGATCCACTTAGAGTGTAAAAAAGCAAAAATCAACGCTACAACTCCAATAATGGGAATCAGATAAATTAGAATTTTTTCCATATTTTATGTATTTGCCTATATGAGTAAATTGTAAAAATAAACCATATACTAAACACAAAGTTCAAATGAACTAAAAAAAAATAATCCTTTGAGTTTTGAGCATTTTACCGATGGTTTCGAATGCAAACATCCCAAGGCAGCGGGAAAACAACTTCGTTTGTATGAAGATGAAGGAATTTACCAAAACTATCTTTACAACTGCTATAAGATGTTTGCTGTAGGTGGCTATTGGTGGTACCACCATAAATCTCTAATGATGGATCTGGGATAAGTTAATCATCAAAAAAACACAAACTGAGTGAAACTCATGGCAATAATTTTCTAAGGTAGTTTATACTTAAACTTATATACAATGCATAAACCCCATCCCAGCAGCGACAAGATTCCGGCCAACTTAAAAGGCAATATATAGCTTTCTTGAATATCAAAAGCCCAGCTTGCAGCCATCGGACCAAAGAAAGCAGCGACACCAAAGGCTGTTATAAGTGCCCCGTAAATTGCGCCAAGGTTTTTGGATCCAAATGAAATTGCAACAAGCGATGGAAACAGCCCGAGCGTAACCGCGAAACCCCACCCAAAAATAAATGCAAAAAGATAAAGCATGATCGGTGTTGTAGCCAAACTGTTAAATAAGAGGTAAGATAGACCGGTTATGATGTATGTGAAAAGCATTAGTTTCACCGGCCCGATTTTTTCAGCTATTAGTCCGGCAATGGGTCTTCCAAAGCCATTGGCGAGCCCGAAGCAAACTGCTGCCACAGCAGCAACTTCGCGACTCAAATTGAGTACTGTAATTCCGTATGGAACCACATGTGCCATTGCCATTAAGCCGCCAAAAATTACCCCGAAAAAGCCTGCCCAAAGCAAGTAGAACTTTGATGTTTTCAATGCCTCACTCAAGGTAGCTTCTCTTCTGGCAGCAAACATGGTTGAGCTTTTACCATTCTGCTCATTTTCCCAATCAGGCGGAACCCAACCTAAACGAGGAACTCTTATAACCCAGGCAGCAAACAAAGTAACTACACTTGTTACCAATCCAAGGATAAGAAATGTACTTTCGATGCCTTCGGTACGAATCAGTCTGTTAATCAAAGGTGCAAAAATAGTTGCTGCCAATCCAAAACCTGTTACCGCTATCGAAACGGCAAGTGCTGTTTTATCAGGAAACCACTTTCTTGCAGCAGGCACTGCTACACAATATGCTAACCCGCAACCCATACCGCCAATAATTCCGTATGTAATAACAAGCCACCACACATAAGGGAAATGATCTAACTGCGCTGCCATCAGATATGCAACAAAGAATAATAAACCCCCAATAGCAGCAATTTTTCGCGGTCCAAATTTATCCTGCAGTTTGCCGCCATAAATCATTCCAACCGTAGTAAAGACTGCAAGATATACCGACAGCGGCAACATTGCATCGGAACTACTCCACCCAAATTTTTCCTGCAACGGAACAACAAAAACACCCCAGGCATACGAAATGCCCCCCATTAATGTTAATAAAAAGCCTGCTATCGGAATGCTCCACCTTGATAAAACCGGCACGCCACTCCCAGGCGTATCTGGAATAATTGTTTTACTATCTTTCATATGTCTCCCAGTCTTTATGTAGATAAATTAAATAAATTCTATTTTATGAGGCGACAAATGTATCTAAAAATTGTTTTGATCTCCGCGTGAGCCTGCTTTAGTTCCAAAGAAATTTTGTACTCGCTACCTCCCTGCTGTTTTCATTGCAACAAATACAAGATTATCAGTATATTACTCGTGAATTTGCGGCTAATGAATCATTTTGACTTGCTCGCACCCGAGTGGAATTATGAAGTTTGAGAGAAAGCCTGATGCAAATTTTGGGTTTAATTGGGTAACTTTGTAAAAACCCGGCGATTTATGCACCTCAATCATATTTCATTAATCAATTTCCGAAATTACAGGGAGCTGTCGTTACCGTTTTCGCCAAAATTCAACTGTTTTGCAGGAAGTAATGGAGCAGGCAAAACCAATTTGCTCGAAGCTATCTACTATCTGTCGTTTTGCAAAAGTTTTTTAAATCCGGTAGATTCACAAAACATTCTTTTTGATAGCGACCAATTTCTAATCAAAGGCAACTATCAGGTAAACGGCACCAATGATGAATTGTATTGCGGTGTGAAGAGAAATCAGAAAAAAGTTTTTAAACGCAATAAAAAAGAGTATGATCGGCTTTCTGATCACATCGGGTTGTACCCGCTGGTTCTTATCAGTCCGGGCGACATGCAGCTAATCCAGGGAGGTAGCGAAGAGCGCAGGCGGTTCATTGATGGAGTAATATCGCAATACAACAGTACATATCTTTCTCATTTGTTGCAGTACAACAAGGCATTGCTGCAAAGAAACGCTATGCTGAAGATGTATGCCGAACGAAAAACCTTCGACGAGTCGGCGCTTTCTGTTTATGATAGTCAAATGGAATTTCACGGAAACTATATTTTTGAGGAGAGAAAGAAATTTTTTGGTGAATTTTTAAGTGTTTTCAACACATTCCACGAAGTACTCTCAGGGCAAGTGGAAAAAGTTGGATTAGAATACCAAAGCACCCTACATACCGGCAACTTTGCATTGCAACTGCAGGAAGCCTGTCCAAAAGACCGGATGGTGCAGCACACCACAGTGGGAGTGCATAAAGATGATTTGCTTTTTGACATACATGGGGTTCAAGTGAAAAAATTCGGAAGCCAGGGGCAACAGAAGACCTTTCTGATCGCCTTAAAACTCGCCCAACACAATTTTACCAAAAACAAAAAAGGCATCAGCCCGATATTATTGTTTGATGATATTTTTGACAAACTTGACGATGCCCGGGTAGAGCAACTAATGATGCTGGTAAATGACGATGCTTTCGGCCAGGTTTTCATTACCGACACCAATGCAGCCCGGTTATCAGCACTTTTTGGCAAACTGCCGGGAGTCAGCCACATTTATCAGGTTACTAACGGAAATATCACTTTGATTTCGAAATTTTATCCGGAAAATACTTAACGATTTTGTTGGAAAACGAGCAGGCCTGATCACATGCTGAATTGACCAAATCAAAATTTTATCAAACACTATGCGTAAGACCAACCAGCAACATTTGGGAGAAATAATAAAAGAAGTATTAAAAAACCTGAAGATAGAAGATAAGGTGCTGGAAAGCAAAATCTCTGATGTTTGGGAAACTGAAATGGGTATGCATATTGCGCGGTACACTGAAAAAATCAACTTCAGAGATGGAAGCCTTACTGTGTATTTAACATCCCCGGTATTGAAACAGGAATTGAGCTTTGGCAAAGACAAGATAATGAAAATTCTGAATGATGCCTTGGGAAGTGAGGAAGTAAAAAACCTTGTTTTTAAATAGAATTGAAAAAAATTGTGCTCACGGGATTTCTAACAAACCCCTTCTGTCAATTCAACCTCCAAACGACTTTTTTTGATATCCACTACCCTGCAAACCACATTATTGAACTGTGCCCAATAACCAGCACTGGCCTCTTCAACGGGAATATTTACCTCTTCTCCCAGCATATCCTCCACCACAATATATTTTTGGCAGGCTCCGTCAGAAAACCTGAATTCTTTGCGTCCAACCACCGGAAAGGGGTAAGAATTTCCAATAGTGTAAGCCGGATGTTCAGGCTCAAGAAAGACCTGTCCATCGTCAGTAAATCCATCAACCCGGCACTTTATGGACTTGCCCTTGATAAAGTTGTATTTTCCGTAAAATTTCTTTTTGATAACATATCTGCTTTTAAACACATCCTGCAGGATGTAGAACGAGGTTTCGCTGCTTTTTTCAACAGCTTCGCCCAGCAGTTCGAAGTCATAAGTAAGCCCTTGTTCAAGCACAGAGTTCTCTGAAAAACCATCGTCGAGTCTCAAATACAAAATTCCCTTTTTGATCCGGATAATCTTGCACAAGACAGTATCGGGATAATATTGTGGCAAACCGTTTTGCTGCAGCTTCACAGTCCAGATTTTTCGTGCTTTATCCCTCACCAAATAATATGATTGTGGCAATCCGGTAATATGATAGTTAATGCCGCTGCCCACCACCTCGAAGGGATAAGTTTGGCCTTCTATATACCAGGGGTTTTGTGGCTCGAGGTATATGCGTCCATTGCAGTTAATTTTGTCAATGCGGCAAAAAAGTTCAGTATTTTCCCGTATTTGATAATGCATAAAATGGCGTACCTGAAGCAACATTTTGTAGCCCAGTGGGTCGCGCAGAACAAAAAACGGTTCGTTGCCCTCAAGATTCATGTACCCAAGCACTCCAAAGGGATAAGTCTTGCCTTGCTCAAGACGGGAATTCTGAACTGTAAATGGTATATATTCCACTCGCTATGCTAAATCAGCTGAGAAGAGAGCAAAATCCTGCCCCCCTTTTGAATTATTTTCTTTTTGGTTTCGGAATACCCAATGGGGTTAATGGGCCTGGTAGCATCCTCTATCACAATGGTTGGAATACCCAACTCAAGAGCATCGAGGGCAGTGAAACCCACACAATAATCCCCGGCAAGCCCTGCAACATACAATTCATTAACTTTTAATCCTTTGAGGTAGGCTTCCAGGCCTGTGGTTTTTTTTCGGGCATTATCAAAGAATGCGCTATAGGAATCAATCAAAGGATTGGTGCCTTTTCTGAAAATAGCCTCGATTGGGTTTTGGTTCAGACGGGCCGACAATTTAGCACCAAATGTGCCTTGCACACAATGGTCGGGCCAGAAAACCTGCGCCACTTCACCCAAAAAGCCTGTTTCGAAAGGACTCTTTCCGGCATGGGCAGAAGCAAAGCTGCCGTGGTTGCCGGGGTGCCAGTCTTGCGTAGCAACCACAAGGTCGAATTGAGGCATAATGCGATTAATCACCTCAATTACCGAATCGCCGTCGGGTACGGCTAAAGCACCACCATGCAAAAAGTCGTTTTGTACATCAATTACAATCAAAGATTTCATATCCGTTAGAAAATATGATTTACAGGGCTTTCAAAAAATTGCGCATCATACCGGTCCTAAGGAAAGCTAATTCCTCAGAAATACCAACTTTATAAATATGCGGAAAATCGAACCTCTTATGCTCCTCGGGAAGTCTTTCGAATTCCTTGTAGGCATATTCCCTTTGTTCGAAAGGTGATATGGGCGCAAAAAGCATTTTACCCTCCTGCATCAGTTGGCAAAAAAGCGGTATGTAATCTAAACCTTCAAGACTTAAGGATTTTTCCGCCTCGAAAGGATGGACCATTTTTTTAGGCAATGACTCCCCTTCCAAGGAAATACAATCTACATAAAAGCGCCGTTCGTTGTCTAAAAACCTATAAACAACCTTTTTACCCGGAAAAGTTGTCTTCTGCACATTATCCGAAATTTTCAAACGGGGTTTATCGCCGGCCCAAGCAAGCTTATAAACCCCGTCGAGGGCACCATCGGGCTTTCCGATAATCATGCTCGTACCTACTCCAAAAATATCAATTGGGGCACCCTGATCCAGCAAACTTTTTATAACATACTCGTCCAGTTGATTCGAGACTATAATCTGAACATATTGCAAACCGTGGCTATCGAGTATTGCTCTTGCCTTTTTAGAAAAATATGCAAGGTCTCCGCTGTCGAGCCTTATGCCTTTGAGGCGAAAGCCCTTTGCTTCAAGCTCCTTTGCTACAATAATGGCGTTTGGAAGGCCACTTTTTAGTGTGTTGTAAGTATCTACAAGCAGAACACAATTATTTGGAAACACTGCTGCATAATGCCTGAATGCTGCCAGCTCATTTTCAAAGGTTTCAATGAAAGAATGAGCCATTGTACCTGACGCGGGTATGTTGTAGGTGCGGGCTGCAAACAAATTGGAGGTATTATCGAACCCCCCGACTATTGCTGCCCTGCTTGCCTTGGTGGCTCCAAGTCCTTGCGCCCTGCGAAGTCCAAAATCGCTCAGTATTCGTGTCCCGGCTGAAAACCTTATCCTGCTTGCCTTGGTGGCAATCAGCGATTGGAAATTAATAAAATTCAGCAAAAGGGTTTCCACTAATTGAGTTTCGAGCAGGGTACCCTCTACTTTGAGAATTGGCTCGAGGGGAAAAACGATACTGCCATCCTTGGCACCCGAAATGGAGCCTGAAAAGCGAAACGCTTTCAAATACTCCAAAAATGTCTCATCTAAGCCTTGTTTTTGAAGGTATTCCAAATCCGCATTGGAAAATTTCAGATTTTCGAGTGCTTGCAAAAAATCCTGAACTCCTGCGAGTACCACATATCCGCCCTTAAATGGCAACTTTCTGAAAAAATAATCGAAACAGGCAGGCTGCTCATGCAAATTTTTCATAAAATAAGCCTGACCCATAGTGAGTTGATAGTAATCGGTAAAAAGCGGCGAGGCATCGTTGGGTTCCATTATATACATTGACTATATGCGTTGAAAATTAACAAAAATCAGATAAATAAAATTCAAATGTAGCAATATCAAACAAAATGGGGCTTAATTTTTAATCCTGTGGGAATATAAGGGTCAATCCCAATAAAAAAGCAAGTATCATCACACCGCTTACCTCAATGGTGCGTCCCTGCGCCCCTTGAATGGCACGGGCAGCCACTTCACGAGGCGCAAGGTTGTATCAGCCGCACAGAAAATGGTATTCAAATATCGAAAGAAATGCAGGAAATAAAGCACTAATCCGCTTACATTTTTTCTACAAACAACTGGGCAGTTTCATACTTCACCACGCGCACAGGTTTGCCTTTTTCTATAAAACCGCTAATTGCTGTAGCATCATATACATCCCCGTCAATCTCAACCTTTCCGCTGGGCCTAAGCATTGTAAAAGCAAATCCGGTTCGTCCCACAAGGATTCTCACCTGAGCGCTGGCCGAGGTAAACCCTTCGTCCGATGATTCGACCGTAGCCAAAGCAAAACCTCTGAAATGGCTGGTTTGTGTAAACAGCTTGCGTCCCAGATAGAATGAAAAGATCAGAGCAAAGAATGACGCAATTATCACAATCATGAACGCCATGACAATCTGCATAAGGGGTACGCCGCTAAGGTCGAAACCGTCGTTGGCAAGCATTGCCATGGCCAGACCAGTTACGGCAAAAATAGAACCCAGCACTCCGGCCACTCCAAAGCCAGGGGTTACAAATATTTCGACCCCGAGCAAAATTATTCCTAGAATAAATAAGATGATTTCCCAGTTAGTAGCAAGACCTTCAATATAAAGAGGAGCGAAATAAATGATTGCAGCGGTGAAGGCCACCATTAGGGGAAACCCGATACCCGGAGTTTGCAATTCAAAATAAATACCTCCCAAAATCAGCATGATAAGCAAACCGCTGATTAGCGGACTTATCAGAAACGCGATGATATGGTCAATCCAGGTAAGACGCAGTTCGGTGATTTGATAGTTTTGGATATTTGCAAGATACAGCACCTCAGTAATATTATCAGCGGTTCCTTCGCTGAACCCCCATTCTATAGCTTCAGAAGCAGTGAGAGTAACCACCTGACCCACTTCCACCAGACCGGGAATGCTGATGAGTGGATCAACCATTGCCTCAGCTATATCGGGATTGCGGCCTCGTGTTTCTGCTGTGGAGCGCATCATGGAACTCATATACGACTTGATTTTTGGAGATACTTCCTGCCCTGTAGCACCTACCGGCGTTGCGGCTCCAATATTTCCGCCCGGACGCATATAAATTTGGTCTGCAGCTAAAGATATCAGCGCTCCGGCAGAAGCTGCATTATTGTCTATAAAAACTATTATAGGGATATCCGACTGCAGAAGGCGGGTACGAATCGAATCTGCAGATTCTACCAATCCGCCGTAGGTGTTCAAGTGTATCAGAATAAAATCTGCCCGGAGGCTGTCAGCTTCTTCAAAAGCTCTATTGGCTTTGAATACTACCGGAGGACCAATCACCTCTTTAATTTCAAAAATATAAACCAAAAATTCCTTTTCAGGATTTTTGGCGATGGCCTCGGCCACCCTGTCAACCCTCTGACCGACTGCATGGGTTACAAAGGCTGACAAAAAAATCGCAAAAAGCACAAATGTTTTTTTCATCTGTATGGAAAATTTTATTGTTGACGGTGTTGTATGTTTACCATTGTGTATTTCAGAAATGCAAATCTCATGCCCGAAAATAAACCCAATACATAAAAAACAGATATACTACGAAGTTAATCATTTGCTTTCAAACATTTTCAGGCCGAAAAAACTAAATATTTACCTTCTTGTAGAAGGCCTTCTGGCAAACCATAGGCTGCAGATCATTTTAAACGAACTTTTTGGCGTCGGACAGAAATTTTTCCAGACCAGTGTCGGTAAGCGGGTGCTTTAAAAGGCTTAGTATAGGCTCCAAGGGGCAAGTAACCACATCGGCACCTGCTTCGGCACACGCAACAATGTGCATTGGGTGGCGAATACTTGCTGCGAGCACCTGAGTATTAAACGAATAAGTCCGGTAGATATTCACAATTTTGTAAATAAGGTCGATGCTGTCGGTTGATATATCGTCGAGTCTTCCTAAAAACGGCGACACATAGGTAGCGCCTGCCTTGGCGGCAAGAATGGCCTGCCCGGGCGAAAACACAAGTGTGCAGTTGGTTTTGATACCCTTTTGTGTAAAATATTTAATGGCTTTAATGCCATCCTTAATCATAGGAACCTTTACTACGATTTGTGGGTGAAGTTGGGCAAGGAATTCGCCCTCTTTGATTATACCCTGAAAATCTGTTGAAATAACTTCAGCACTCACATCGCCTTCGACGATATTGCAAATATCAATATAATGCTGCATTACTGCATCCTGACCTTTGATACCTTCTTTTGCCATAAGCGAAGGATTTGTAGTTACCCCGTCAAGAATCCCCAAATCGTGTGCCTCGCGGATTTGTTCAAGGTTCGCTGTGTCAATAAAAAATTTCATCTTTTTGGTATTGTTTTTTTAAAAAAATAGCCTCGTGAAACGGGTAAATTGCCTGATTTTTGGTTTGCGGCCTACCGCTTGGCGGAAAAAGTTTCTCTACGATGATTGGCTCAAATCAAAATTACTTTGATTGAGCATTATATCAAAACCACAAAAAAGAGTAAGTATGATATCGCACCGCTACGACCGCCTACCCTTGCTATCTTCCGATCCTGGGGGAGTTCAGCGGGAGCTGGTCGTACCATACTTACCGGGCACAAAAGTACTAACATTTGATTATTCACAAAAAGAAGCCCATAAATTTTATTCTGTAAACATTTATTGCATTATTCGCCTGTATCCCAACAGAGCACAGTTGGTTTGAGCAAATTCTCAGCCGAAAAAACTATAAATCTTATCTGCATTTTTTATTACTTTTCAGACCACATGATTCAGAATTTTCTTAGATTTGTTGTTTCAAAACCCTTTTAAACTGCTAACAATGGAAGAAACTAAATTTACCCCAAAAACCAGTCTGACGCAAATGGCCCTCACCAATGGCCTGCTCACCGGATTTGTGCTTATTCTGATATCTTTGGTTTTCTATTTGCTGAATGACCCCATGAATCGGATTGCCGTTTGGATCAGTTATGCTGTCATAGTTGCCGGAATCGCATGGTCCACCATAGCCTGGCGAAGGGATGGCCTGGGTGGATACATTGCTTATGGCCAGGCCGTGGGCATAGGAAGCTATACTATACTCTTTGCGGCATTATTAAGTGCCCTGTATATGTTTGTGTTTTTTCAGTTTATAGATCCAGGTGTAAAAGATGTTCTTATTGCTCATACCGAAGAACAAATACTCACAAGAACCCCGGACATCCCGGATGAACAATTGGATGCCGCTCTTGCCATGACAGAAAGAATGTTCAATCCGGTGTTTTTAGCCATTTCTACTTTCTTTATCTATGCCTTGTTAGGAGTGCTTTTCTCCCTTATCACATCGGTGTTTTTGAAGAAAAAAGCTCCGGAAAGTTTTTAAGCCATAACAAAATGGTGCACACGGCAGGCCTTAATTGGTGCTGCCGTTTTTCTTTTCTGCCTGTTTCAATAAAATCAAAAGTTTACGACACAAAATTCATTTTCAAAAATTGTGAATTTGGGAGACTATCTACTTGACAACCGTATCGTATAGTGTATCTGAAAGTGGAGGAAAAAGGGTACCTTTGCAGCCAAATTTCATTTAATGACAGAAATTAGAAACATTGCAATCATTGCCCATGTGGATCATGGCAAAACTACATTGGTTGATAGAATATTGCACCAGGTGAAACTTTTTCGCGACAACCAGAACACCGGAGATCTGATACTCGACAGCAACGATCTGGAACGGGAAAGAGGCATCACCATCCTTGCAAAGAACTGCTCGGTAAGATATCGCGACACAAAAATCAATATTATAGACACTCCCGGCCACTCCGATTTCGGAGGCGAAGTGGAGCGGGTACTCAACATGGCCGACGGGGTATTACTCATAGTTGATGCCTTTGAAGGCCCAATGCCCCAAACCCGCTTTGTGCTGGAAAAGGCCATACAATTGCACAAAAAGCCCATTGTGGTAATCAACAAGGTGGATAAACCCAATTGCCAGCCCAGTATTGTGCAGGAGAAAGTTTTTGATTTAATGTTCAGTCTCAATGCAACAGAGGATCAACTGAACTTTCCTACCGTTTTCGGTTCAGCAAAGGCCGGCTGGATGTCGGACCACTGGGAAAATCCTGTTTCTGATATATCGTACCTTCTCGATGTGATTCTCACGCATATTCCGGCAGCCCAACCCCTGGAAGGCACCCCACAGATGCAAATTACCTCCCTCGACTACAGTTCGTATTTGGGAAGAATTGCCGTAGGCAGGCTTACACGCGGTGTTTTGTTTCCCAATCAGTTGGTATCGCTGGCAAAGCGCGACGGAACCATCAAAAAATCGCGAATTAAGGAGTTATTTGTTTTCGAAGGCTTGGGCAAAGAAAAAGTAAAAACGGATGTAATTGCAGGAGAAATTTGTGCTGTGCTTGGAATGGAAGATTTCGAAATTGGAGATACCATTGCCGATGCCGAGAACCCTGAGCCATTGAAGCCCATATCCATTGACGAGCCTACCATGAGCATGTTGTTTACTATAAACAACTCTCCATTTTTTGGCAAAGACGGGAAGTTTGTAACAAGCCGCCATTTGCGCGACAGGCTTTTCAGGGAAACAGAGAAAAACCTTGCATTAAGGGTAGAGGAAACCGCAAGTCCAGATGCTTATACGGTATTCGGACGCGGAATCCTGCATCTGTCGATCCTGATAGAAACTATGAGGCGCGAAGGGTTTGAGCTGCAGGTTGGACAGCCCAAGGTAATTATAAAAGAAATCGAGGGCAAAAGATATGAGCCGGTGGAATTTCTAACTGTGAATGTACCGGAGTTGTTCAGCGGCAAGGTAATTGAACTGGTTTCGCAGCGCAAAGGAAAGATTAGCAATATGGAACACAGGGCCGAGCGCACTGCTCTGGAGTTTGAAATTCCCTCAAGGGGGCTTATAGGCCTGCGAAACCAAATGCTAACAGCCACCGAAGGCGAGGCAGTAATGGCACATCGTTTCAAGGGCTTTGAAGAGTTTGCAGGCGAAATAGGAATAAGGCGAAACGGAACATTGATTTCCATGGAAACAGGTACAGCCATTGCATATTCCATTGATAAGCTTCAGGACAGAGGTAGCTTTTTTATTGATCCGGGCGAAGACATATATGTCGGACAGGTAGTAGGTGAGAACAACCGCCATGATGACCTGGTAATGAACCTTACAAAATCAAAAAAACACTCCAATGTGCGCGCATCCGGATCTGACGACAAAATGGTCATTGCTCCTGCGGTGAAATTCTCTATGGAAGAAGCATTGGAATATATCCGCGACGATGAATATGTGGAGTTTACCCCAAAACATATCAGGATGCGCAAAATCATCCTGGATGAAAACGAGCGTAAGCGACAGAAAAAGAGCACATAATCCCCGGCATTATGAAGGCCTCCCCTACCCTGCACATTGCCCTTCCGGCAATGAACGAACGGGAGTTCATTGCTGCCACGCTTCAGTGCCTTGCCGAACAGACTTATCAAAGGCAGGAAGTATGGATATGCATTAATCAGCCCGAAGCATGGTGGTACGACGCGGAAAAAAAAGCTATATGCGAAAATAACAGCCAAACGCTTTCGTGGTTAAACACTTGCAATCTCCCCAAGCTGCGTATCATAGACAAAGCGAGTCCTGGCATGGGATGGACAGGCAAAGCCCATGGCGTAGGCCAAGCAAGAAAAACCCTTATGGATGCCATTGCACAACAGGCCACTAATGGCGATATCATTGTGAGTCTCGACGCCGATACCCGCTTTGGCCCGGGGTATCTGGAGTCAATTGTAAGCATTTTTCACAACAATGCCCAGATACTGGCACTTTCTAATCCCTATTTTCATGAACTAACAGGCAACGAGGTTCTGGATAGGGCTATGCTGCGCTACGAGATTTATATGCGGCATTATTCTCTCAATATGTTTCGCATCGGCTCGCCCTATAGTTTTACTGCATTAGGCTCAGCGATATCCTTTCCGGTAGAAACTTACCGAAAGATCGGTGGTATGACCGCAAAAAAGAGTGGTGAAGATTTTTATTTACTGCAAAAAATCCGCAAGGCAGGAATTATTGCACAGTATAACACAGAGCTCGTATATCCGGCTACCAGATATTCAGACAGGGTGTTTTTTGGAACAGGACCGGCCTTGATAAAAGGCAGCCAGGGAAGCTGGAGCAGCTACCCGATATACGACTTCATGCTTTTCGATCGGGTAAGAGAAACTTATGATCTCTTTGCGACCTTGTTTCACCGGGAAGTAAAAACCCCGATGAGTGCATTTTTGCAAACCCAGTTTGCCGATGAAGATATTTTTGGGCCATTGAGAAAAAACTTCAAATCTGCTAAGAAGTTTATTGAAGCCTGCCATCACAAAGTGGACGGGCTTAGAGTACTGCAATACCTCAAGTACCATCAGGGTTTGACTGACTATAATGATGAAAACAACCTGCTGCAATTCATGCAGGTATTTTATCCCGATTTTTTTAATATTTTTGATAAGAGTTCTATACAATCTTTCAGTTTTCAAAATTCTTCTATCGAGCAGTTGAACCGGATTAGGGTTTTCCTTATGGAAAAAGAAAAACTATTCCAGATCACTCAAAAAAAATGACCAAAACACAATCGAAAAAATTAGTTGTTGTAACCGGGCCCACTGCAACAGGAAAAACCCGGCTCGCCGCCTGCATTGCCGCCCGTTGCAACGGTGAAATTATAAGCGCCGACTCCAGGCAAGTCTTTAGAGGCATGGATATAGGCTCGGGCAAAGACCTGAGTGATTATGTGGTGGAGGGTGTGGAGGTACCCTACCACCTGGTGAATATTGCCGATCCGGGCTACGAATATAGTGTGTTTGAATTTCAACATGACTTCTGGAAGATTTATAGCCAAATTATCAAAAAAGGCAAACAACCCTTTTTGTGCGGTGGCACGGGATTGTACATCGAAGCGGTTCTGAAGGGTTACCGATTCAGCAAAGCTGATGTAAACACTTCGTTGAGAGAAAAGCTGCAGCACTACACGCATCCACAACTCGAAGCAATGCTGACAAGCTTCCGGCCTTTGCACAATAGCACAGACACAACCGACCGGGCAAGGCTTATAAGAGCTATTGAAATTGAAGTTGCCCAAAAGGAAGTAAAAACGCTTCCGAATGATTCTTACTTACTCAGGCCGGAGATTTTCGCTTTGCACTTCGATAGGCTTGAGTTACGCCGGCGCATCACCCAGAGGTTGGAACAACGCCTACAAAACGGAATGCTCGAAGAGATAAGCAAACTGCTATCAGGAGGGGTAAAGCCTGAACAATTGAAATTTTACGGGCTTGAGTACCGATATGCAACCAAGTATGTTGTAGGAGAAATAAGCTATAAACAAATGTTCGATGCGCTGAATACAGCCATTCACCAATTTTCGAAAAGACAGATGACATGGTTCAGACGAATGGAACGACAGGGAATGCATATTCATTGGCTTGACGGAATCCTGCCAATGGAAGAGAAAATTGCCTTAGTTTTGGAGAAATTATAATCTTTGCGCCACCGCATAGACGACTATTTCAAAGCGATATAAAATCAGACAGAAACTGCTCAGCAATGATGTTGTTTGCAGTCAACCATAACGGAAAGCGTAATTCATTGAACAATTTCATAATTAGGGTTACTCACTATCTATACCAACATGAAGAAAATTTCAATTTTTTGGGTGCTGATTTTCATTCATAGCATCATAGCGGCCACAGGAGCCGGTTTTGTGACCCCAGCTCAGCTTAGAAGCTATCAATTGCCCACCACATATATGGAGTTGAAGGCTTTTGTGAAGGACCTGGCTGAAAAATGTGAGTGGCTCAACTACGAAATTATAGGACATTCTGTAGAAGGCCGGGAAATATTGGCAGTAAGAGCCATGGCAGCAGATTTGCCGGCTTCGGATAACAGACTCAGGATTTTGCTGTTTTCGCAACAGCATGGTAATGAACAAAGCAGCAAAGAAGCTGCTCTTCTGCTGATGGCCAATATTGCCAATGGTAAGCACCCGGAATGGTTGCGCAATATCGAACTCTGGATTGTGCCCCAGGTAAACCCCGATGCCTCAGAAGTGAATAAGAGACGCAATGCCCAGAACCTCGACCTCAACCGCGACCATATTATGCTCGAATCGCCGGAGGTACAAGCGCTTCATGCATTGTTTCATCGGGTAATGCCTCATGTAACTATTGATGTACACGAATATCAGCCCTACCGGCCATCTTGGGCCGAATTTGGAGGTTTCAAGTTTTTCGATGTTCAGGTAGGTATTCTCACCAATCCCAATATTGCTTCCAACATCAAAAACTATAGCTACCGGGTTGCCCTACCCGCTATAGAAAACAGACTGCTTGAGGCCGGATTCAGCTTCCACAATTACCTCATTGGACCTGCACCCCACCAAGGACTCACTCGGTTTTCAACAGTGGATATAGATGACGGCAGGCAGGGATTTGGGATATTGGGTGGCATGTCGTTCATTTATGAAGGGATTAACGGCCGAGATAATTTTGCACACAACCTGGAAAGAAGAACCATTAGCCAGACCTTGGCTCTCGAATCTTTGATTGATGTGTTGCACAACGACCGCCGTAAAGTGAAACGAATGGTGGAAAATTCCAGGGAAAGATTAATACAAGGCCGGTTGCGAAGAGTTGCGATTCGCATGGACCATTTTCGGGATAGCAACCCACTTCTTCTTCCTTTGATATCATCACGAACCCAAAGAGATACCCTTGCAGTAGTCGAAAATTTCCACCCTATAGTAAGGCCTACGCATACCATAGATGCACCTGCCGGATATCTGATCCCCAAATCGGATTCCATGCTTGTGGGTTTACTGCAACGACATAACATAAAAATGACCAACGATTTTCAAAATCTTAACCGGGTGTACGGTTACATGATTATCCAAAACCGTATAGTTGTGGCCGAGGCAGCTGATAATGCATTTCCGTTAGTGCAAAGAGTGCGCATCACCAAGGCGGTTAGCCCTTTGGAGTACTTTTTTGTTCCGCTCAATCAATTAAAAAGTGCATTTATTGTTCTTACCCTTGAGCCCGAATCGCAAGTAGGCCTGGCACAATACAGGCAATTTCAACATTTGTTTGTTGAAGGTAAAATGTTTCCTATACTTCGGGCTGAGTAGCCTTAAAGCATTTTTTTCGCATTATTTTCATCATACCCCCTCTGTTTTTTTCATTAAAAATTATTTTTTTAATTTTTTTTGAACATACCCCCCATTTTTTTATACATTTGCTTCGATTTTTCAAACTTTACAATTATGAGCAACCGAATCAGAGCAATGGAGGCTGCCTTATCCAGGGCATTGCCCGAACAGGTAATTATATCTCCAAAAATTTCGGAATATTTTGGAAGCATGGTGTTTTCCAGAACCGTAATGCGCGAATACCTTCCGGAGGATGTTTTCAGGCAACTGACTGAAGCAATTGACAAATCCGGCACCATAGATCCCCGGCTGGCCAATCAGGTAGCATCTGCAATGAAAGCCTGGGCATTGAGCAAGGGAGCAAGTCATTATTCCCATTGGTTTATGCCTCTAACGGGCAGCACAGCCGAAAAACACGATGCATTCTGGAGCCCCGACGGACCAAACTTTTCCATCGAACAATTCGACGGCACTCAACTTGTGCAACAAGAGCCCGATGCAAGCAGCTTTCCCAGTGGCGGATTGCGCAACACCTTCGAGGCCAGGGGCTATACCGCCTGGGACCCTTCCTCACCAGCCTTTATCATGGACGGTACACTATTCATTCCTACCATCTTTATTGCTTACACAGGAGAATCGCTCGATTTCAAAACACCTCTGCTGAAAGCCATCTCCATACTTGACGACATTGGAGTTGAGGTTTGTCAATTGTTGGACAAAAATATCACAAAGGTGTATCCCACTTTAGGATGGGAACAGGAATACTTCCTTGTTGACGAGGGATTATATTACGCACGCCCCGACCTGGTAATGACCGGCCGCACACTCACCGGACATATACCTGCCCGTGGCCAACAACTCGAAGACCATTACTTTGGGGCTATCCCACCACGGGTGATGGCATTTATGAAAGAATTTGAAGTTGAAGCATGGAAGTTGGGCATACCGGTGAAAACCCGGCACAATGAGGTAGCACCCAACCAGTTTGAACTTGCACCCGTGTATGAAGAAGCCAATATAGCCATTGACCATAACCAACTTGTGATGGTGATCATGGATAGGACTGCCAGAAAGCATAAGTTTCGCATTCTGTTTCATGAAAAGCCTTTCGAGGGAGTGAACGGCAGCGGAAAACACAACAACTGGTCGTTGGCAACCAATACAGGAAAAAACCTTCTAAGCCCCGGTAATACACCTAAAACAAACCTGTTGTTCCTTACATTTTTTGTGAATATAATCAGGTCTGTGAGAGAACATGGAGGTCTGCTGCGTGCGGTAATAGCATCGGCAGGCAACGACCACCGTCTGGGCGCCAACGAAGCCCCTCCCGCCATCATGTCGGTGTTTATTGGCCAATACATGACTAATGTTCTCAATGGCATAGTTCATAAGGTGAAAGACCGCAAAATGACACCCAATGAAAAAACTGAATTAAAACTCAATATCGGCAAAATACCCAGAATTATTCTGGATAATACCGACAGAAACCGAACATCGCCTATGGCTTTCACAGGCAATAAGTTCGAATTCAGGGCTGTGGGTGCCTCTGCAAACTGCGGGCCGGCAATGATTACCCTGATAACCATTCTTGCCAATCAACTCAAGGACTTCAAAAAGCAAGTGGATGCATTTATTGAAAAAGGATTCGAAAAAGACGAAGCGATTTTTAGAGTATTGGAGAAATACATTCGCGAAACAGAAGACATCCTTTTTGAAGGCAACGGGTACAGCCAGGAGTGGGTAGAGGAAGCCGAAAGGCGAGGATTACCCAACCACAGAAACACTCCTCAGGCATTAAAAGAGCTGATAACCCCTGCGGCGTTGGAATTATTTTCATCAAACAATATTTTCTCGAAAAAGGAGCTCCACGCCCGGCATGAAATACGGCTTGAAAACTATGCTAAGGTTCTGCAGATTGAGTCGAGGTCGTTGGCCGACATTTCTGGTAATCACATTATCCCGGCTGCAATTAGATATCAGAATATGCTCATAGAAAATGTAAAAGGATTGAAAGAAGTGTTGCCGGCTCCCCTGTTCAAAGAACACTCGGCAATGCAACTCAATATCATTACCAAAATATCCGAACATGTAAGCAAAATTCGTTCAACGACCTCAGAAATGATCAACGAACGAAAAAATGCCAATGTTATTGAAAACATGGAGGAAAAAGCCTTTGCCTATTGCAATAATGTGAAACCGCTTATGGAGGAAATTCGGTACCATATCGACAAACTGGAAATATTGGTTGAAGACCAGATGTGGCCTTTGCCCAAATACAGGGAACTCATGTTTGTGAGATAAGGATTCTCATACCTTGCCATTCAGCAAAATCTCACGGGACAACAGTTGATAGGCTTTTGATTTCAATTATAAATCAGAAGCCTAAAAAAGCAACAAAACCTCCTGAATGAAACATGCTTTTTAGAAAAATCCTAACAAATGAAAAACGCACTCATCACCGGTGGCAGTTCAGGTATTGGATTTGCCATTGCCCAACGGCTAATTGAAGAAGGCAACTGGAATGTAATTTCTGTGAGTCGAAGTAGGGAGAAGATTGACCATGCCCTTGCATTGATGCCGCAAATTGAAAACAAAATCGAATTTTTGGTTTGTGATGTGGGTGATGCTCAGCAATGCAACCGACTGTACGACATGGTGAAAGAACGGTTCGATGCTTTGCACGGTTTGGTAAACAACGCCGGCATGCTAAGCAGCGGAGGACTGGTAGGTCTCGATCCTGCGCAATGGACCAAAACTCTTGAGGTAAATCTAAGCGGCCCCTATTTCGTTACAAAAGCGTTACTGCCCTTGCTCAAAAACGCCAAGGGTGCTTCGGTGATTAATATTTCGTCCATTGCTTCTAAAATTCCCGGAAGGAGTATTGCCTATTCTGTATCCAAAGCGGGTTTGGATATGTTCACTGAGTTTCTGGCCGGCGAGCTGGGACCCATGCAAATTCGCGTAAATTCCATAAACCCCGGTTTAGTTGAAACCAATTTGCATCTGGATTCGGGAGTGTATCAAAATACATCTGATTATTTGGCGATGCTCCAGGATGCTCTGGCAAAATATCCTCTTGCACGACTGGGGAAACCCCATGATATAGCCTCCCTCGCCCGGTTTTTACTTTCCGACGAATCTCTGTGGATTACAGGTGCTATTATAAAAATTGATGGAGGTGTGAGCGTTTTCAACGAACTCCTGAGCCATGAACGAGGGTAATGCTTATCGCAAATGCCTTAATAAATGCTTCAAAAAGGGAAACCAGCCAAATATTTGAATTTCGATTTTTGATTTACTTTTTTAAATGGCTGGAATTTCCGTCTGAATAGGAGGTATCAAATTTCTTACAGTAGTATTAGGGGTTGCTTTTGTAAGACTACACAGTTCAGTAGAATCAATATCTTTGTTTTGCCTGATTTTCCTGCAGGTAAGCCTGAACCAGCTTTTTGAGTGGTATCATCTCCTGGGATTTAAAAAGGTAAACTGGCCGCAGAAAACTCCTGTCTATCAACACGAGCTTGTAAACATAAGTTCCCAGATTATCTCGGGTTACGAGCATTTTATATCTTTCCATGGAAAACATTATTAGCTCCGCAGCCAAATTTAGATATGATATTGTAGCGCAATACAGGTAAAAATGAAGGGAAACTACCGTAGAAAACAACGGTTTTTGGGGTTGGACTTAGTCAATACTTAATTCAAATCCAGAGACTCGAGTTTTTGTAAGGCAGAGGCAGTAAGAGGCTTATTGATAAATTCAACCACATAGGGATTTTCTGTTGCCCTGCGGTGGTCCTCGGGGTCAATGGATGACGAGAGCATTACTATGTGGCATTTGGTGCGAATAGCCTGATCCAAATTCTGAAACGACTCCAAAAAATCAAAGCCGTCTTGTTCAGGCATACGAATATCAAGAAAAATCAACTCCGGAAGCGAATTTTGGTCATTGCGGGCCTTACCCACAAGATAGTTGATTGCTGCCTCAACGCTTTTTACTACATCCACATGTACTGCAAATTGGTTATTCAGTACTACTTTTTTATTTATCAGATTGTCAATTTCATTATCATCAACAAGCAAAAGGTAATTGATTTTCATCTGATTGTGTTTTGAGCCGATAATTCACAGTTCTTATTTGGCAGGTATATCAAAAACCTTGCTCCTACCCCCGGTTTTGAAACCACTTCGCAGGTTCCGTCGAGTTTGTGAATTATTTCTTTCACAATGTAAAGTCCGATGCCACTACTGTTACTCTCCTGATGTCCTGTATAAAACATATTGAAGATTTTAGGAATTTTCAATGGTGAAATACCTACCCCATTGTCATCAACCCTTATTTTGGCAATGGTTTGCGACACTTCAACAATCACCTTAGCCCAGGGATTCTGGATATCGTGATTTCGGAATTTGATACAGTTGCACAGCAGATTTCGCAAAATGATTTCAACCCTGCGCGGGTCGGAATAAAATGGGCAGTTTTGTTTTAATTGCAGGCTTACCTGAACTTTTTCAAACTGTGGAAGGTAGTTCAAGTCGCATTTAACTTTTTCCATAATCTCCCCAAAATCAATGGGAGCCAATTCCACCTTCATCCTTTCGTTACGCGCATAATCTATAAAGTCGTGGATAATCTTATCAAGTTTATTGATGCTTTCTTTCATCAAAGCCAAATATCGATTCTGTTCCTTCCTCACCCTTTCTGTTTCGAAAAGACCAAGCAATCCCAAAACCGATACAAGGGGGGCCCTAAGTTCATGGGAAATGCTGTAAATAAAATAATCTAACTCTGCCTTGATTTTTTGCAACTCAATATTCTTCTGTGTAAGCACCCTTTCGGTATTCTTAGCGTGGGTTATATCGGTAACAGTCATAAAGATCAGCATCCTGTCTTCAATCTTTATCTGGCTTAAATAGAAGGCAAAATCAAGATCATTGATGCTGCCGGCATCAGGAAAACTGCAAGTAAAATTGCATTCACCCAGATTTATTGCTTCTTTAAAACTTTCCTGAATTTTGCACTTGCTTCCCGGCAAAAAGACATAGATACAAAGTCCTTCTATTTCTTTGGGTTTGGCCTTATGAAAAAGTAGTGCTGCGGCAGTGTTGGCCTCAACGATTTCGAATGTGAAGGGATCAACAAGGAAATGGGCAACAGGAGCTTTTAGAAAAAGTTGTTTATAATGAAACTTCATGCTTTGGGAAGTGTGCATTTCCCTTTTATTTATCAAATCGGCAATTGATTTGCAAACAATGCTCATATCCAATGGTAAGGTAGCCACAGCAATTTTCGAATCTGTTTCCTCGCTTCGCAGGTGGGCAATTTCATCGGGCAAAGCAAGGATAAGAATCCCCGGCAGGGTGCCTTCACTATGGTCCTTGAGAGAATGCTTTACATGTTTTTGGTAATAATCATTCCGCACCACCACCAGGTCTGCTCCGGGTGCCCGAAACCCATTTCCGTTTCGAATGAATTGCCTCCCCCTGGCATCCCAGCTTAGTTTAAATTCATGCTCCAAGGCCTGGAATTTTTCCAACAACTCAGGATCTACTCCAATCAGAAAAATATGTTTTCTTTCAGGTACTGACAAAATGCACTTTTTTGAAAATTCGCAAAACAAATTACAACATAATATTACGCAAAATACTAAAAAGGGTTACAGATATTACCTGTGTAGCCCGCATTCCTTTGAATCGGGATTTTCCCACCACCACCTGCCTGATCTGATATCCTCGCCTGGTTCGATAGCTCTTGTGCACGGTTTACAGCCAATACTCGGGAAACCTTTGTTATGCAAAGCATGAAAAGGAACATTATTTTGGTGAATGTAGTCCCATACCATTTCTTCGCTCCAGTGGAGCAATGGATTAATTTTCAAAATCTTATTAGCAGTGTCATGCTCGGCCACATTCATATCGGTTCGGGTGGGCGACTGTTGCTTGCGCAGCCCGGTGATCCATATCTCGTTTCCGGCCAGCGCCCTTTTCAGAGGTTCTATTTTTCTGATTCCACAACACAGTTTGCGATTCTCAATGCTGTAATAAAACAGATTGATGCCTTTTTCTGACACCATCTTTTCAACAGACTGAGTGTCGGGAAAATACAATTGTATGCGCATACCGTAGCGTGCCTCTGTTTTCTCGATCAGCTCATAAGTTTCCGGAAACAACCTGCCGGTATCCAGGGTGAAAATCCGGGCATTTTTGTCAATTTGCATCAACATGGCCGTAATGACTTGATCCTCGGCTCCCAGGCTTGTACTAAATACAGCCTTATTAGGATGCTTTTGCAATATAAATTGCAGGATTGCCTGAGGACTCAATGATGCAAATATTTCGTTGTATGTGTTTACTAAAGATTGCATATCAATTACAAATTTTCTAATTTAAAAACTTCCTTGTGGCGGATTCCCTTTTCGGTGCGGGTCAGGTTGCAACATTCGTTGTAGTAATCATGCTGAAAGAAAAGCAGATAATCATTTTCTACGGCACGCTCGAGAAATTCTTCCTTTTCGCTCATGGATACCAACGGATTGATATCAAAAGCCGGAACAAAAGGCAAGGGCAAATGGTGCACCATTGAAATGAAGTCGGTTACAAAAACTATTTTCTTACCCCTGTATTCAAATATTGGAACCAGAAGGCCGGCTGTATGTCCGTTTTTTATTTCCAGAACTACGCCTTCGCAGAACTGACCGGCATTATGAATAAACTCCAATCGACCGCTTTCGAACAAGGGCACAAAATTTTCCTTTAGAAATGAGGCCTTCTCCCTTGGATTGGGATGCATGGCCCAATCCCACTGGGTTTTACTTACAAAATATGTGGCGTTGGGAAAAACCGGCCGGGCAGTACCCGTAGAATCGTCGCTCACCAATGCACCGCCTACATGGTCGAAATGCAAGTGGGTAAGAATCACATCCGTAACATCAGACAAACTAAAACCGGCTTTTTCGATTGTGTTTTGCAGCGTTTCATTTCCAAACCTGTGAAAATGGCCAAAGAACTTTTCGTCTTGCTTGTTACCCATTCCCGTATCTACTACTATCAGTCTGTGGCCAATTTCAGCAAGTATTCCCCGGGAGGTAAGATTCACCAAATTGTTGTCGTCGGCCGGAATCCATTTTTGCCAAAGCGTTTTGGGTACTACTCCAAAACATGCACCACCATCCATTTTAAAATGACCGGCATTTATTGAAAATAATCGCATAACTTTTACCTGCTTCGTGAAACAAGTCGTAAAAATACAGCCAAATCTGAAATACTTTCCTGAAAAATTTTGCATCAATCCCTCTTGCATTTAGGATGCAAACAGATGGCCCATCTGAAAAGAAAAATATACCTTTACCTGTTGCCTAAAACAAAAATTTCGATGCGTATCCATTTCATAGCTATTGGCGGCAGTGCGATACACAATCTTGCCATTGCATTAGCTAAAGCAGGAAATACCGTGTCCGGTTCTGATGATGAGATTTTTGAGCCCTCGCGTAGCAGATTGCAAAAATATGGTCTCATGCCAGAGCAGCAAGGCTGGTTTACGGATAAAATACACGAGGGCCTCGATACAGATTTTATGGTTGGCGCACAACTCGAAGGATTTGAAATAAAGGTACAGTTTATGGCTTTGATCCATTAATATTTTTTCATGGCAATGAACAAACAACAGATAGATCCTGCCATAGAACAAGGCTGGAAAGAAAAACTCCGAAACGAGTTTCAGGCCGATTATTTCAGGCAATTAAAGGACTTTTTAGTGGGGGAAAAAAAAATCCACACAATTTATCCCCCCGGGGACCAGATTTTTGCGGCATTTAACTTTACTCCTTTTCGGGAAGTAAGGGTGGTAATTCTTGGACAAGACCCATACCATGATACCGGACAGGCACACGGTCTATGTTTTTCGGTACCCCATGGCATCCCTCCGCCTCCATCACTTATCAACATTCTCAAAGAATTGGAAAGCGACATTGGGGTGAGGCCAACTGCCAGCGGTAATCTTGAAAAATGGGCCCGTCAGGGTGTGCTATTGCTCAATGCAACCCTCACAGTAAGGGCACATCAGGCAGGGTCGCACCAAAAAAAGGGATGGGAAGCGTTTACCGATGCTGCCATAAAAGCTCTTTCAGATCACAGTGATGGCCTCATATTTCTACTTTGGGGGAATTTTGCAATCAGCAAGAAAACGCTCATAAACACGCAAAAGCACTTCGTATTTACTGCTCCCCATCCTTCGCCTTTATCGGCATCCAGAGGTTTTTTTGGTTGCAGACATTTTTCTAAAACCAACAGAACTCTGGAAGAAAGAGGTCAAAAGGCAATAGACTGGCAACTCAATGACTGACTTCCATGAAGAAGATTTTATTCTTGATTTGCATCTTTTTTGCTGTTCCGGTAAAGGGACAAGGGCCATATTATCTGAAATTTGAGCTTTCGGAACTCGCGCATCGTTCAATAGACCTTCCTGATGCGCCCCAATCTTATCTCGACCCAAGTCTGGTTTACATGGCAATAGACTCCCTGATCAATGGGCTAAGATCAGCTGGTTATTTGGATGCCGCTCTCGATTCCATAGTTTTGGCACAGAACATTACCAGAGCATTTATCAAGCCGGGTCCACTTTTTCAATGGCGAATGGAAAATAGTGGAATCAGCACCGAAGCCCTGAGAGAAACCCAACTGCAACGCTATTTCGACGGTACTCTTTTACCTTTCGGCAATCTGGCCATGCTACAGGAAAGGCTGTTGAAATGGTACGAAAACCATGGCTACCCTTTTGCAAGTTTGCGCATTGAAAACATCCAAATAGATTCGATTATTATTACTGCGCGTATGCATCTTGAGTCTAATTATCTGATTCGTTTCGAACCGCTGCAATTAACCGGAGATGTGGCGCTGGCAGATGGTTTTTTGCGCAGGCATACCGGTATTGTGCCCGGGATGCCTTACAGCGAAGAAATGGCATTGAATGCCACTGCGAGATTGAATGAACTTACATTTGCAGAAGTGGCAGGTACGCCCGAAGTGTTGTTTTCGCCGGCCAGTGCCCGACTATCCATTCCAATGCGTCCCACACCTGCCAATCGCTTTGATGGCATTGCCGGATTTGGCAGCAGGCCTGATGCTCCCGGCAGGCTTCAATTCACAGGATCGCTCAATTTGAACTTGATAAACATGTTCCGTAGAGCGGAGCAATTGATGGTAAATTGGCAAGGGCCCGGCCATGGCACCCAAAGACTCAGTATCTCTGCAAATGTACCTTATATTTTCAGTACCCCTGTTACACCCCTGTTTCAGTTTTCGTTGCACAAGCAAGATTCTACCTTCATTCAGATAGGTCAAACTTTGAGTTTGGAGTGGATGAATTTGGGGTGGGCACGGCTTTTGGTTTTTGTAAACCAGAGCAATACCCAGTTGCTGGCCGCCGGTCGCAGCAATCTTAATGGCCCGGTACATGCATTAATTGATTCGCGTGCTCTATTTTACGGCATATCTGGAACGCTTAATACCCGGGGCTTTTTTGCTAATCTGATGGATGGAAGCTTTGCGGAGGTTACACTTTCGGCTGGAAATAAAAATATCCGAAACGAGGCTGGGTTGCCGGAAGGTGTACCGACTCACCTGCAACCCACTCAAAATCGTGTTTCATTGAGATTTAGAGGAGAAACCCGTATTCCCGTTTCGAGGCTGGGACGACTGGTTTTGAGCATGCACGCCACAAGTCTTTCAGGGCCTCAGCTATTTCTCAATGAGATGCATCGTATTGGTGGCACTAAAACCCTCAAAGGTATTGACGAAGAGGCCATACTGGCTTCATCATTCTCTATTGCCTCTGCCGAATTCAGATATTTCACCGGGCCCAACTCCTTTTTCAGTATGCTTGTGAACGGGGCATGGTATGAGAAAAGGCTTTTGCAGGAATATGAACGGGGATTGCCCTGGGGCATAGCAGCTGGCGTTACACTGCAAACCCGACCCGGAATACTTTCGTTGTTTTTTGCCCTTGGAGAAGGCCCGGGTACACAATTTGCATTTCGAAACACAAAAGTTCATGTTGGGTTGACCAGTTTGTTCTGATTTTTTAGAAATTTGTACCCTTAAATCCGATAATTAATCATCAAAATTTTTCAGATTTGGAAAACTACATTTTTGGCATTCGCCCGTTGATAGAAGCATTAGAACAAGGCACGATGCCGGAAAAAGTGCTTATACAAAAGGGTTTGCAGGGCGACAACTTTCAGGAGCTGTTTCAATCTATCAGGCAAGGCAACATTCCCTATCAGTTAGTTCCGGTGGAAAAGCTCAACAGCCTTACCCGAAAAAACCACCAGGGCATCATTGCTTTCTTACCCTTAATACCATATCACAATTTATCGCAGATATTGCCCTCAGTGTATGAGAAAGGCGAAACACCGCTCCTGATCATAGTAGATGGGGTAACCGATGTGCGAAATCTGGGCGCCATTGCCCGCTCGGCAGAGTGCTTCGGGGCGCATGCATTGGTTATTTCGCAAAAAGGGTCAGCACCCATCAATGCAGATTCGCTCAAAACTTCTTCGGGAGCTTTTACCCGTCTGCCTGTTTGCCGCGAAGCAAACCTTTTGGAAACGCTAGCCTTTTTAAAAGAATGCGGGGTAAAAATCGTTGCAGCAACTGAAAAATCGAGCACTCTCGCACCCCGAGCCGACCTCACCGGACCTGTGGCAATTATGGTAGGCTCTGAAGAAAAGGGAATACACCGCACTTTGATTTCTATGGCCGATGTAGCGGTGGGAATTCCTATGGCGGGCAAAACTGCCTCACTAAATGTGTCTGTTGCCGCAGGAATCGTGTTGTACGAGATTTTGAGGCAGCGACTGCAAAGCCACTAACACAACATAATTGCTTAATTTTTTTTAAATGGAAGTTGGAATTTTTATACCGTGCTTCATTGACCAGATTTTTCCCGAAACCGGCATGAACATGGCAATTGTACTTAAGCATTACCACACTAAGCCTCTCTACAATCCTGCTCAAACCTGTTGTGGTCAAGTGGCGTTCAACAACGGATACCACGATGAATGCAAGCATGTGGCAAAAAAGTTTATATTGGATTTTGTGGATTATAAATATGTTGTTGGACCTTCGGCTTCATGTATCGGGATGGTTAAGAATTACTTCCCGAGTATGTTCGACAATTCTACCTTGCATAACGAGAACAGGCAATTGGGCAGGAAAATATATGAGTTTACTGATTTTTTGACAAATATTCTGGGGGTGCAGAAAGTGGATGGCAGTTTTCCTGCCCGGATAACATTTCACGACTCCTGCGCTGGACTCAGAGAATACGGTTTGAAGGATGAGTCGAGAAAGCTTTTGTCCGGTATCAAAGGTCTGGAGTTCATCGAAATGGATCATAGGGATTCGTGTTGTGGGTTTGGAGGAACTTTTTCTGTTAAATACCCCGACATCAGTGGGGCAATGGCAGAACAGAAAGTTCATGCAGCCCTCGAAACCCAAGCCGAGTATATAGTTTCGACCGAGGCTTCGTGCCTGATGCACCTTGACGGTTTTATTAAAAAACAAAATCTGCCCATCAAAACATTGCATATTGCCGATTTGCTTGCCTACAGCCTGGGCTATGGCAGACCCACCACATAAACTTTTTGCTCTATACACCCAAAAAACTTCATCAAAACCCTAATCGCAAAAAAAATGAATATAGGAATTGACATTGGAGGTAGCACAACAAAAATTGTAGGTTTCAAAGATTGGAACATTATTGAACCTCTGTCTGTTGAAGCAAACGACCCCATTGCATCGGCATCTGGGGCTTTGGGGAAGTTTCTTTCGGTGAACAACCTCAGGCTGTCAAGTATCGATAAGGTGATGGTTACCGGAGTGGGAGCTTCCTTTCTCGGCAACGACCTGTTGGGATTGCCTTTGACAAAAGTAGAGGAGTTTATTGCTTTGGGCAAGGGAGGATTGTTTTTGTCAAATCTGAGCAACGCAATTGTGGTGAGTATGGGTACCGGTACAGCTTTTGTTAAAGCCACAAATGAAGACATCACACACCTTGGCGGCACCGGTGTAGGTGGTGGGACCATTTTCGGCCTTTCGAAGGCAATGGTAAATTTGAGCAATTTTGACACTATCATCGAAACTGCCCGGCAGGGAAAACCCGATAATGTGGATTTGAGTATTAGCGATATATCCCGGGGCGAAATCGGAAATCTGCCCGGCCACCTCACTGCCTCAAACTTTGGAAAAATGAACGACCAGGCATCGCGCAGCGACATTACCTTGGGGATATTAACCATGGTATTTCAGGTTGTGGGAATGCTGGCAATATTTGCTGCAAGAACTGAAAACTATCGGGATATAGTACTCACAGGAAAATTGGTACATGTTTTTAAGGCAGAAAAAACTTTCAGCGAGCTGTCAAGCTTATACGCCGTGAATTTTCATGTGCCGTTGCATGCCGAGTATTGCACTGCTATTGGCGCAGCCATTTCCTGATTCATTTTTCGCACCCTTAGAAACGGGAACTCACACTGCCGTAACACACTCGCAGATTCTCATCCCCACCCGACTTGCTGCTTACCTGATAAAAAGCGAAGCAGCACCCGGTTTGTTCCGGATGCTGCCACATCTCGCATTTCGATGCACTGATCAATACAATGGTTTATCCATTTAATAAAACACTACTTCCATAGGTTTTCAGGATAGGTGCCATTTTTCACCAATTGGCTGATGGCTTCAACCACCAAATCCTTATCCTGCCTGTAGGTAACTCCAAACCACGAAGCATCGCAGGGAAGTACCCTCACTTTTATTTTTCCGGCGCTGATAAATTCGTCAACCACTTTAGGAATGAAAAATTCGGCCTTCAGGTCGTAGGCGTGAACCTTGAGAAAAAAAAGCAGCTTTTCCTCAAGCTTTGAAAAAATATCCGGTCCGAAGCCCCAGAAGTTCATCGAAACAATATCGTCGGGATTGAGGTTTACAACCTTGTTATCTTCGATACTTGCGATATTATTCCCTTCAATGCGCTGTATGGCATTATGCTCCTTCACATCAACAAGGAAACCGTTTTGGTCAACCCGGCAAATTCCTCTGGAAACATGCCCGTGATCAGAAAGGGTTTTTTCGAGCTGGTAACCCGCCATTGCATACAATTCGGAAGTTTTGGCGACATGATCAGCCAGATAGCCGGCCATGGTCTCATAAGCCGCAAATCCGTAAAAATCGTCGGCATTGATTACAGCAAAAGGCTCCTTGATGTGCTCTCGTGCTACCCAAATTGCATGTCCTGTACCCCAGGGCTTTTCGCGCTCAGGCGAGAAAGGAGCGTCGTAAGGCAAATTGTCAATTTCCTGAAACACCAACTCCACCTCTATTTTATCCTTGAGCCGGTTTACAAACACTTCCCGAAACTCGGCCTCGAAGCTACGCCTTATTACAAAAACAACTTTGCTGAAACCAGCCCTTATGGCATCGTAAACAGAATAATCCATTATGGTTTCACCAGAAGGACCTAGGCGGTCGAGTTGCTTCATTCCACCATACCTGCTGCCTTGGCCGGCAGCTAAAACTAAAAGTGTCAGATTCATTTATCAATAAAATTTAAGAAGCGCAAAATTAAATCATGAACCGCAATCTGTACCTGCAAGTCAAAAATACTTTCAATCCTTTGCAGGTGAGGGTTCTATTGTTATTTTTTTTGCAAAATTCTCATCCTTTTGGGCCTCCGAAAATTGCTCTTTATTATCAGAGGGGGCTTTCGATCCGCGTTTTCCGGAAATCAAAAAATAAGGAACCAAAAACAACGCGATGAGAAAAACTGCAACTAACAAAACTGTTATATCCATTTTGAAAAAATTAAAATTGTGAAAAATTTTAAACCATTAGGCAATCCGATGGATGCCCTTTTTTCAAAACAGATTGTTTATCCAAAGAAATGAAACGGGAAAAAATGATTTTTAATATCAAACCCGGGAATAAAATAATACTGCAATGCAGTTTTATCAAGCCAAAATGGCAATGACAAGATCATCTGCTGAATCACAAATTCCGGGCAATCTCTCCATTTTGTGTTGTTTTTGCCAATTAAGGGAAACACGGTGCCGGATGCGCCAGGCACAACAAAGTTTGTCAAACCAGAAACGAAGGGATGCCCGTTGGGGCTTAGGTCGTAAGACGAATAGCTTGCCTGCTGCAAATGAACAATTTCCTGAGCCCCAATATCAGGGTTCTTTTGGGCCACAGCCATTACGGAGAGTTGCAGAACTGCCCCGAGAAACAAAAGCGCAGCCACTACCATTTTGCGAGGAGCAAAATCCAAGTGCCGGGTCTGAGTAATTGCATAGCCAAGCGAGTTGGCATTTATGCTAAATTTGTATTCAGATAAACAGAACAGGCTTTTCATTGAAATGAGTTCTCCGGCTTTAGAAAATTTTGCCGAAATTGTGGCATATTTCATTTAACAATTGAAAATACTTTAAGTTTGAGAAGTATTAAACAAATTCTGCTAATTGTGCAAAGTTCGGAAATATTTCACCATTATAATTTTTTTCCGTAAATGATATGCTATCGTGTTCATTTGATACTTTTAGGCGGCATAGAGATCAAAAAGGCAACCACACCAAACATTGCACCAACACTGAAAGCCTATTTTGTATCATCAGAAAACAAACAAAAACACAATCGTAATTTCACAAACACAAAACCATGAAATACATTAATCTTCTCGCTTTTTTTGCCATGGTTTTTATGAATTACCTGGCGGCAACCTTGCCGCTCAACAACACTACTACCGGACAGGTATCTAATCTGTATCCCACCTTATTCACTCCGGCAGGTATCACTTTTTCCATTTGGATTGTAATTTACCTTTTGATGTTTATCTTTCTGGAGGTGCAAGTATTTGAAAAACGCCATGCCAATACCGCCAAAATAGGTTGGTATTTCGTATTGAGTTGCCTATTCAATATCGGATGGCTTTTTGCCTGGCATTACCGCCTCATCGGGCTATCTACTGTAGTCATGTTTCTGTTGCTTACATCGCTGGTCATTGCAAACCGCAACCTATCGCAAGATGGGAGTCGGCTGGCAAAAGCAGCATTTGGCATCTACCTTGGATGGATTTGCGTAGCTGCTATTGCCAATGTTTCCATTTTTCTCGTTTCCCTTGGCTGGAACGGGTTTGGAATTCCAGAACCATTCTGGGCGGCATTGATGATTTTGGCAACCATAGTTCTGACCGGCATTTTGGTGCTGCAATTGAAAAACCCTTTTATTGCCCTATCGGTAATATGGGGACTGACTGGCATTTTTTGGGCTCGCTTGGAATTACATCCCGTTTTAGCATATTTTGCAGTTGGAGGAGCTATTATCATAGCAGCTACCACTATCATACTTCTCATTCACATTAGAAAAATGACCGCAAAAAACTGAATGTAAGCCATTGGAAAAGCCATACTGCCGGCGGTGGCCAAAGCGCGATGCCTCGAATCCCAATGAAAGCCGCATTGAAATACCCCCAAATAGCAGGTGTGCCAGAGCGCGAACTTTTTTAAACATAGCATTTCCTCATGAAAATTCAATTTTTGAACTATAAGCTTCTGATCTGGATGTTGGTGATTATTGCTCTTGTAATGAGTGGCGGATACCTCATTACAGCTTATACTTACAATCTGCAAAAGGAAACAGAGCAAAGGATTGAATTGGCCCGGCAAACAGTAAGCGTTGCCAAAGAAATGGAGTTGGAATTGATACGCATGCGGGGCTTTACGCTGACATACCTTGTGGATAAATCTCCCCAATGGCTGGATTCTATCAGGGTATTGGAAATCAGGTTTATCATTCTGCTGGAGCGGGCAAGACTCAACGCTGCAACTCCCGAAGAGCAACAAATTGTTCAGCAAATCTCTGCATTGTTTTCCAACTACAAGCAGAATATCATTGCAGCCTCGGCTAAAGTGCGGGTGTTTCAGTTTCGGCAAGCGAATGCACTGATTGAGTTTGCTGCCACAAATCTAATTGGGACCATACTGGAAAAAAGCCGCAATTTCATCAATCTGAACCTGACAGCAGAGAAAGATTACGAAAAGGAAATTGCCCGTACCAATGTAATTATTCTGCGCACTATGATTTCATTGGGTATTGGAGGCATTTTGGGCGGCCTTCTTATTGGGTGGATTATTTCGAGAATGCTTCTCAAACCAATAAATCAAATCATATTGCAGGTAAGGAGCGCATCGGGTGGTGCTTTGCTCGAAAAATTGGAAGTCGCAGACAAAGATGATTTGGAAGAATTGGGACGACGCATCAGAGGTCTTATTGACCGCATCAACAAGGCTCAGGCAGACCTTGAAAAAAATAAGGAATTGCTTCAATATTCCAATAAATATGCCGTGTTGGGAAAAGTTGCGCCCACTCTTGCACATGAAATTCGCAATCCATTGGCTTCCATAAAAATGCTTGTGTATTCGATGCGCGAGGAAGGGCAGATGGGTGAAGGAACCAACCAGGATTTGGATATTATCTCTAAAGAAATTGACCGAATGGAAGCCTTTATCCGAAATTTCCTGAAGTTTGCCCGACCGGCCGAGCCAGCATTCATTGCCATAAAACCCTCAGATTTGATCAACGAGGTGATCCAACTAGTAAAGCCAAACCTGAAAAAAAACAAGATCGAATATGTGTTTCAATGTGATATGGACCAGGAAATGGTAATGGCAGATGCAAGCCACCTGAAACAGATTTTCATGAATCTGATCATAAATGCAATCGAAGTCATGCCCCATGGTGGCAATCTGACCATATCCATGCGGAGGCACTACCGCATATCCCAGAAAAATTCGCAATCACCTGAACTCTTTCTTGCAATAGACATAGAAGATACAGGGCCGGGGATTTCAGAAAAAGTGCTTCCCCAACTGTTTGAGCCATTCATAAAAGGCAAAGAACACGGCGTAGGCCTAGGTTTGTCCATTTCCCAAAACATTGCACTGATGCATAAAGGATGGATTGAAGCCGTGAACAAGCCCAATGGGCATGGTGCCTTTTTTTCCCTTAATTTGCCATTAATAGCCGAATCATAATCAGATACAGTATGTACAAAATTTTGGTTGTGGATGATGAGAAAAGCGTGAGATATTCATTCAGGAAACTGTTTGCCGGTTCGCGTTTTACAATGTATGAAGCCGAGAATTACGAATCGACAATGGAGTTATTTAAAGAAATCCAGCCCGACTTAGCCATCGTAGATATAGAAATGCCCGGAAAGAATGGCCTGGAGTTGCTCAAAGAAATCAAAACCCATTATCAGGAAACACCTGTAATAATGGTAACAGCCTACGGATCTGGCGACAGAGTGATAAAAGCGATGAAGCATGGAGCTTATGATTATATTGAAAAGCCATTTGATATACCCTATTTGTTTGGGCTTATTGATGAGGCACTGAAAGCCTCGAAACCTCATATGGCCGACACCCCCAGTAGTCAGTCGTCAACAACCTTAAAGAAACCCAATTCTGAGGATAAAATTATCGGAGACAGTCCTGCAATAAAAGAAGTCTTTAAACTCATCGGCAAGGTTGCTGCGAGCGATGCCAGTATTTTGATTACCGGCGAAAGCGGCACCGGCAAAGAACTGGTTGCAAAAGCTATACACACCTATAGCGACCGCGCTGCCAAGCCTTTTATTGCTATTAACTGTGCTGCTATACCCGAAACCTTGCTGGAGAGCGAACTTTTCGGATACAAAAAGGGGGCCTTTACAGGGGCAAACAAGGATAAGCCGGGCAAATTTGAGGAGGCGCATTGTGGTACGCTATTTCTTGACGAAATCGGAGATATGAGCTTGCCCTTGCAGGCAAAATTGTTGCGCGTGCTTCAAGAAGGCAGTTTTGAAAGATTGGGCAGTGCCAAAACCCAATTTGCAGATGTAAGAATCATTACCGCCACAAATAGCAATCTGGAAGGCTTGATACAAAAAAAGGAATTTCGGGAAGACCTTTTTTATAGGATCAGGGTAATTACAATTGCTTTGCCGCCCCTAAGACTGCGAAAAGAAGATATTCCTGCATTGGCCCAGCATTTTTTGCAAAAACATGTTCGCAACGAAAAATTGCCTACAATGACCATAAATACTATGGCTATGGAAAAAATGCTGGAATATTCATGGCCTGGAAACATCAGACAATTGGAAAATGCAATCAAAAGAGCTGTCATATTGGCCAAAGGCCCGGTTATAACTGCCGATTTGCTTCTAAAAGAGTTCGAACCTGTAGTTGATTTAACCAACAATCAGCCATTTGGTCTGAATTATTACTTAAGTGCGGATTTTGAAAAACGCGAAGGAGAGATTTATCAACTCGTGTTGAGAGAGGTTGAAAAGGAATTGATCATGTGGGCACTGAACAAAACCGGAAAAAACCAGGCAAAAGCGGCTAAATTGCTAGGGATTTCCAGAGTAATGCTTCACGAAAGAATGGAAAAATTTGGAATTTCCAAAAATTGACCACTTGCCTTGAGTTGTATCTTTTTTTTACAAATGTGTAAAAATTTTTTACACCTTCCGCTATTGCCTTCATAATCCCGAAAGCACTTGCAATAAAGAGATCAGGGCCGTTTTGAGACAAGATTGAAGGCTTTAGTTAAAATTCCGAAATTATTATATCTATCTCATTATCTGCCTTTTAACCACTATGGCACGATGATTGCTATAAATGTGCGTCCTAATGAAAGGACTAAACAAAAAAAATTAAAAGAACACAATGAAAAAGATGATTATGGGTTTTGCCGCCCTTGTAATGGCAGTATCAATGATGTCCTGCAAGCCTGCACCCACTGCAGAATTACAAGCCGCTCAGGCAGCCATTGACAGTGCAAGAGTTGTTGAAGCTGATCGTTTTTTAGCTCTGGAATTTACAGCTCTCAACGATTCACTGACAGCCGCTGCAGCTGCTATTGAAGCAGAAAGAGTAAAACCATTTGGCGAGCGCGATTTTGCACCCATCCGCACCAAACTGGAAACTATTGCAGCAGAAGCTGACACATTAAAAGCCAACACTGAAGTACGCAGGGCAGAAGTTCGCACCCAGGTGGAAGGTCTTTTGGTAGAGCTTGGCAACCTTGTTGCTTCAAACAAAGCTGCTCTCGCAGCTGTAAGGATTACTCCTCGTAACCGGGCAACCGTTGAAAGGCTGCAAAATGAAATCACCGTGATTGAGTCGGCTATTACGGAAATCAACACACTCGTAGCAAATGGCGACTATCTGACTGCTCTTGAAAAAGCAACTGAATCGCAAGTGAAAGCTACTGGAGTACAAGCAGGAATTGCTGCTCTTTAATTCGGCAGAAAGTTTCTTCACCAGAACAAAAAGAGGCGGGGTCAATGACTCCGTCTTTTTTTTCAACATTTTAAGGAGTTACTCTATGTTCATGCCAAGCTGTACGATTTACTTTCCAATACAAAACCTGCTAAATATTTCATTCAATATCTCTTGATTTGACACCTCTCCGGTAATGGTTCCCAGGTGGTACAACGCGGTTCGAAGGTCGGTGGCAAGCAAATCGCCTGACAACTTCTCTCCTATCCCCTTTCTGATCGCATCCAGGGCCTCAGATGTGCGCCAAAGAGCTTCATAATGTCGGGCATTGGTTACGATAGCATAATTTTCATCCTGTGAATGCATTGTAACGGATTTCAACAGACTATCGGTAATCATGTGGATATTTTCCTTGCGTTTGGCGGATATAAAGATGGTTTCGAGTTCAACCAAATCGGGGAAATAGCTGGGAATATCTTCAATTAGGTCAATTTTATTGGCCACCAGAATTATCCTTTGGTTCTCTTCCTGGAACTTTGCTTTAAACTCCTGAAGGGTTTCGGTAATTTCTTCGAACGATGTTTCGCTGACATCGAAAAGATACAGAACAATAGCAGCCTGCTTGATTTTCTGGTAGGTTCGCTGAATACCAATAGATTCTATCACATCGAGGCTGTCGCGCAGACCTGCAGTATCAATAAAACGAAAGGAGATACCATTGAGCGTAATTGTGTCTTCTATGGCATCGCGGGTTGTACCGGGCAAATCACTTACAATGGCTCTCTCCTCGTTCACAAAGGCATTCAACAGAGTAGATTTGCCCACATTCGGTTTACCTACAATCACAACCGGGATGCCATTCTTGATTACATTTCCCATGCTGAAAGATTGCTTCAGGTTAGAAATCTCGGAGTCCACTGTATCCAGCAAACTTATCAAGTCGTTGCGGCTTGCAAACTCTAGGTCTTCCTCGCTAAAATCCAGCTCAAGTTCAATAAGGCTGGCAAATGTGATGAGCTGTTGTCTTAAAACTTTAATTCTATCAGAGAAATGACCCCTCATCTGATTGTAGGCAATTTTTTGCGACACATTTGAGTTGGATGCTATCAGGTCGGCAATAGCTTCTGCCTGGGACAAGTCAATACGGCCGTTCAAAAACGCTCTCAGCGTAAACTCGCCGGGTTTGGCCATTCGCGTTCCCTTTTCCACCAAAACACGCAAAATCTCTTGTTGTATAAACGGTGACCCATGGCAGGAGATCTCTACCAGGTCTTCGCCCGTGTACGAATGCGGATTTTTGAACCTTGTGATCATTACCTCGTCAACCGGTTCGCCATTATCCTCGAATGTTCCCAGAACAACTCTTTGAACCGGAATGGATTCGAATTCGGGAAATTTTTTATATGCTTTGAAACATTGAGCTACAATAGATATAGCCTCTTCCCCTGAAATGCGCACCACACCAATAGCTGACATTCCCGGTGCGGTGGCGATTGCGCAAATTGTGTCAGTCGAAAACTTAAGGTTCATTGTAACGGTTTTTTTTGAAAAAATGGAATGCGATTAGCACATATAAACTTAGTGTTTTTTTGAAAATGTACAATGTAATTATGGGAATCATCTGAAAACCCCTATTTTTGGAAAAGTAAATGCTCAAAAACTTAAAAATAGAATGCGATGAGTGTATTGGTTGACCACAATTCCAGAGTGATTGTTCAAGGATTTACAGGCAAAGAAGGCACTTTTCATGCAACCCAAATGATGGATTATGGGACAAACATTGTGGGAGGGGTTGTTCCCGGAAAAGGGTCTATGGTACATCTCCAAAGGCCGGTTTTCAATACTGTGCATGAAGCAGTTAAGGAAGCAGGTGCGAATACCAGCATCATTTTTGTTCCTCCTGCTATGGGAGCTGATGCCATTATGGAAGCTGCCGATGCAGGAATAGGTCTTATTGTGTGCATCACCGAAGGCATACCCGTTCAGGACATGATAAGGGTTAAGGAATATATCAAAACGAGGCCAACCCGGCTCATTGGACCCAATTGCCCGGGTGTGATTTCTCCTGGCAAGGCCAAGGTGGGCATTATGCCGGGGTTTATACACGCTCAGGGCTCAATCGGCGTAGTATCCCGCTCTGGCACACTTACCTACGAAGCTGTAGATCAGATAACCCGTATAGGCTTAGGTCAATCCACCTGTATTGGCATTGGCGGTGATCCTATACCGGGTACCAGCTTAAAAGCGGCTGTGGAATTGCTTATGAACGATCCGGAAACTGAAGGCATTATATTGATTGGCGAAATTGGAGGTTCTATGGAGGCCGAGGCTGCATATTACATTCGCGATGCCGGAACCAAACCGGTATTGGCATTTATATCAGGGAGTTCGGCACCGGAAGGCCGCACTATGGGGCATGCAGGCGCTATTATCGGCGGCAAACAAGACACCGCACAGGCCAAGAAGGAGATTCTGGAAAGTTGCGGAGTCCATATTGTACAATCTCCGGCCGATATGGGAAAAAGAATAAAGGCCATCCTAAATAAATAACTTGCAGCAAGGTTGGCCACCTTTGAAAAACGACGAGGTTACTAATTTTCTTCAATTGGGTGAAACTGATAGGCTCCCATATCAGGCGGCAAGGTACGCTCCCTTCCCAGCAAATCGAAAGGAACTGCAATGCCCGTAGCAGGATTTCCAGCCCCAATGGCAGGTGAGTTGGCCCTCAGACGGAAATCCAACTGAGTAACATTATGAAACTGCGGAGATAGGTTCAATTTGACGTTCACAAATGAGGGTCTAAACAACGCATTAGATGAGCGCAGCAAGCTATGGTCAAACAAAATTGGCAGCGTGGTGCCGGGTCGCAAATCTGCATGAATCTCTTCTGCAAGGTTTCCAAAAATTATGCTGTTGCTGAACAAAATGCGGTGAAACGGCCTGTATTGCAATGAGCCGTTGGCAGCAAGGTAATAATTGTTGAACACCACCGATGAGGTTCGCCGTGCAGTACCTCCGGGTAAGTTAAAATAATTGGCAAAGGTGCTATGCCGAAACTCATAGGTTCCCCCCAAAGCAAGCAAAAGCAAATGCTGACCGCAATTGGCAACTACAAGGTTTTCGGCCACAACATTGCTTCCCCTTGCCAACAACCCAATCAGGCTTTTGTTTTTGATCACGGTATTGCGAATTCTAAGAGTAGGCTCAATAGTGCTGCCAATGCTATCAACCTGCAGCCCTACTGTACCATTTTTTATGATTGCAAAATTGATATCGTGGTCTTTGCTCGTGGCACTGAGCCAGATTCTACCCCATTGTCCGGGAAGATTTTTAAAAAATTTTTCATGCCTGTCGCCCTGAAAAACAACCGGACTTTCCAGTGTTCCTTCCACTCTTAACGATGCCTCACCCAAAAAAATCAAACTGCTATTGTTGTGCATATGTATTTGCGTTCCCTGGCGTATGCTTAGCGTTACTCCTCTATCAACTACGGCAAGGCCAAATATTACATACGGAAGTGAGTCGGTCCAGGTTGTGCTTTCAGAAATCAGATGGTATCTGATATTTAATTCAGGGTCAAATACATTAGGATGTATAAAGTGCGCGTTTTGCCCCCAGGCTGTCAGATTTACATATTGCTTTCGGCTGTTGACGGTAAACTCAAGGCTGTCACTTACAATGAAAGGTAGGTTTTGAGGCGTGGGGTCAATGGTTACCTCCACAAACAAAAATATGCTGTCGTTTGGGGCAATCTCCAGGTTTCTTACCTCAGGGCCGCTCCTGCCGTCGGCATTGAACCTAAAAACTGATGCTGCCCCTCCACCCAGCCTGATTCGGTCAATGAGAATGCGACGATTATGCTGATTATGTACTACTAACCATTGTGTAGTCGAGCCAATAGTGGTGAAAACGGTATCGAAAAGAATGGAGTCTCTGGAAAATTCAAGGCGCACATCAGAGGATAAATCAAAAGGCTCCTCACTACAGGAAAATAAGAAAAAAATCACAGGAACAAGAATAATGAAAATGAGAAAACCCTGAAATATCCTGCTCATTTACCTCTGGTATATTTAAAAAATGGCATGCTTTTGTAAGGCTGGTTGCCTCTGTGATATTGGAATAAAATAACTCCGGTATTTATTGCAAAAATCCAGATATAGCCTTTACATAAGGCAAAAATACATTAATTTTGCATCCTAAATTTCAGAAAAATGTCAATAAAGAAGAGTACAAAACCGGAAGAAAAAAATATTGTAGCCGTTGATGAGGCATTATCTCGTTCTGAGCAGTTTATTGAGCGACACCAGACAAAAATCATTTGGGCAGTTGGAGCCATTGTGTTATTGGTTGCAGGATTTATTCTGATAACCAGATTTGTAATGGCGCCCCGCGAAAGGGAAGCACAGGCAGAAATGTATATGGCCGAGTTGCATTTCGAAAGAGACAGCCTTCTTTTGGCGCTTGAGGGCGATGCAGAATTTCCTGGATTTCTCGACATTATCTCTGACTTTCGTTTTACCAATTCTGCAAACCTTGCAAGGTACTACGCGGGTATTATTTACATGCGATTAGGCCAATTCGAAGAAGCACTTGAGCATTTGAAAAGATTTCGATTGCGCGACCAAATTGTAAGTGCTATGGCTTTGGGAGCAATTGGCAATGCTTATATAGAATTGGGACAAATGGAAAAAGGTCTGAGGTATTACCGCAAGGCTTATTCGCATAAGCCCAACGAACTTACCACTCCATTGTTCCTGTTCAAAGCAGGACTTACAAAGGAAGTAATGGGAAGGCCTGCAGAGGCACTAAAACTGTATGAGAGAATACGCGAAGAGTTTCCAAATTCTGCCGAAGGAAGAAACATTGAGCGATATATTGGGAGGGTAAGCGTACAATTAAATTAAATTAAATTAAGCTCCTCTGTAAGATGGACCAAAAGAACAAAAATCTTTCAGTTTACCAGGAGGGCTCCATACCCAATGCAGAAGCAATGCGCTTCAGTATAGTAGTTGCTGAATGGAATCCGGAGATTACTGATAAATTGCTCGAAGGAGCAAGAGGTACACTTTTAAAATTCGGTGCAAACCCCGAAAATATTCTGGTTTATAGTGTGCCTGGCAGTTTCGAGCTAACGGCAGGTGCTGCAATGGTTATCAATGCCCATAACCCTGATGTGGTAATCTGCCTGGGTTGCGTTATTCAAGGCGAAACGCGCCATTTCGAGTTCATTTGCCAGTCGGTAAGCCAAGGCCTCACACATTTATCCATTGCAAGAGGTATTCCGGTAATTTTTGGGGTTCTTACCACAGACAATTATGCACAAGCATTGGATAGAGCCGGCGGAAAACATGGAAACAAAGGTGATGAGGCGGCAATAACGGCCATTAATATGGCATACCTAAAGAAAAGGTTGTCCACATCCTAATACATGAATCCCAGAGAGCTCCGCATCATATTTTTCGGCACACCGGCCTTTGCCGCTCATACCCTCAAGGTTCTTTTGGCGGAAGGCTATAATGTAGTAGCAGTAGTAACCGCTCCTGATAAGCCTTCAGGAAGAGGTCTCAAGCTAACCGAGCCGGAGGTAAAACTTCTAGCTACGGCACACCAAATACCCGTGCTGCAACCCGAAAATCTGAAATCGGAAGTATTCCTGCAGCATCTGAAAGACCTTCATGTCCATTTGCAAATTGTAGTGGCATTCCGAATGCTGCCTGAATCGGTATGGAGTATGCCTCCCATGGGAACATTCAACCTGCATGCTTCCCTACTGCCGCAGTATAGAGGTGCAGCGCCCATCAACTGGGCAATTATCAATAGAGAAAATGAAACCGGAATCACCACATTTTTGCTCGACAAAGAAATAGATACTGGAAAGATTCTATTCAGGGAAACCATCCCAATCTCTCCAAACGAAACAGCAGGTAGCCTGCATGACCAACTGATGGAAAAAGGCGCTTTGCTTGTGCTCAAAACCGTTGATGCATTAGCTTTTGGCTCCGTGGTTGCTATGAATCAGGCAATTTTGGCAGAAGCCATTGGCGAACTCCGCAAGGCCCCAAAAATCACAAAGGAGCACTGCAGGATAAACTGGAACAACCCGGTGGAGAATATCCTGGCGCAAATCAGAGGGCTAAGCCCGTTGCCCTGTGCATTTACCTTCATTGATTGCAAACAACAGCCGGTGCTATTAAAAATCTATGAGGCTGAAGGCGAAATTAAATCCCATGCCTTAGCCCCTGGCAAAATGATTACAGATGGTAAAAATTTGCTGGCATTCGCAGCACAGGATGGAATTGTGCATGTAAAGTTGCTGAAAATGGAAGGGAAAAAGCAAATGACCACCCCTGAATTCCTCAGAGGATACCGGTAAAAATGCCTGGATTTGGGTAGAAATGCCCCAAATACCCTTCAAAACTCCCTGAAAATGACTTTTTTTATCATAGTTATTAACAAACTGCCATTTTTTTTTAACAAAAAGCACCAAAAACCTAATAAATGCTTGCATTCTGTAATTTATGCCATATATTTGTAATGAATAATGGATTTTTCCCGTTAAATCATTCACTAAAAAACCAAAAAAATGAACAAGGCAGATTTAATTGACGCAATTGCAGCAGGTGCAGGATTAACTAAAGCCGATTCTAAGAAAGCTCTGGATGCTTTCCTGGCTGCCACAACCAATGCACTGAAAGGTGGCGACAGAGTTGCCCTGGTAGGATTCGGTTCTTTCGCCGTAGCAAAAAGGGAAGCTCGCAAAGGACGCAACCCAAGGACAGGTAAAGAAATTAAAATTAGTGCCAAGAATGTTGTAAAATTCAAGGCAGGTGCCGAGTTGGCAAAAGTTGTTTAATCCCAACCAAAACAAAAGAAGAGGTTCCGAAAATTTCGGAGCCTTTTTTTTTGACTCTCAGATATCTTTAAAATCCATTCGAGAAAGTATCCGAGCCGGCTGTACCATTTCTCCGAAAGATTTCATGGCATATATTGCAATCATTAAAAAAAATGCAGTTATTTTGTCATGTACGAATTAAAAAATCAATGCATAAAGCCAATTTTGACCCAAACGCAACTGGCAATACGGGTAACAATATTTTCGGTTTGCCATTTACCGTTGAGGAATCTGAAATAGTAATAATACCGGTACCCTGGGAAGTAACTGTTTCGAACTTCGGAGGCACGGCAAAAGGGCCATCCAATGTTTTGGAAAACTCCTACCAGATAGACTATTTTGACCCTGTAAATCCGGATGGCTGGAAGAAAGGCTTTGCCATGGAACCTATTGATATCCAATGGGTGGAGCGCAACAATGAGATTAGAGAAGTAGCCCAGAGGTACATAAAGGACTTGGATGAAGGTTTGGAGCCAAGCACGAACGCTAATCTGGCAGCGATGCAGCAGCAGATAAACGATGCTTGCGAAGCACTCTGCCACACTATTGAAAAGAAAGCCCTGGAATATCTTCACCGCAATCAAACTCCGATAATTCTGGGTGGCGATCACAGCGTACCTTTGGGTTTGATAAGGGCCTTAGCAAAAAAAATGCCCGGATTCGGCATCCTTCAAATAGATGCCCATGCCGATCTCCGAAATCAATATCAGGGGCTTTGGCATTCCCACGCTTCTATTATGCATAATGCATTGGCACTTGAAGGAGTAGAAAAATTGGTTCAGGTAGGCATCAGGGAGTTATGCCCAGAAGAGCAGGACTATATTGATAATAATCCCGGCAAAATTACTACCCATTATGATCACGCTGTGAGGCAACGAATTTTCGAGGGAGAATCGTGGGCTGCCCTATGCCGGGAGATTGTTTCGGACCTCCCTCAGAATGTTTACCTATCATTTGATGTGGATGGCTTAGAGCCGGCTCTCTGCCCGGGAACGGGAACTCCTCTGCCCGGTGGGTTGTCGTATCAGGAAGCCATGTATTTGCTCAAAACGGTTGTAGAATCGGGTCGCAGCATTTTAGGCGCCGATCTTGTGGAAACTGGCCGGGGAAGTTTCGACGGTATAGTATCCAGCCGCCTGTTATTTAGGATAGCAGGCTTAGTACACTTCTGCAGAAAGTAAATTTCCGATTCAAAAGTCCCATGATGCATACCCAGCGGGGATGGATTCTCAATGGCAGGATGCCAAGAGCAAATTGCAGAAAACTGAGGTTTGAAAGGATTTTGACTAATTTTAAATTGAATTAATTTGTCAGTTGCAAATGGGTAACAACCTGAGTGATATTCTTAGAAAATACTGGAATTTTGACCATTTCAGGCCGCTACAGGAGGATATTATCCGATCGGTACTGGATGGAAAGGACACTTTGGCGTTGCTTCCTACAGGTGGCGGAAAATCCATATGCTTTCAGGTACCTGCATTGGCAATGGAAGGGGTGTGTTTGGTGGTTACCCCATTGATTGCCCTCATGAAAGATCAGGTAGAAAATCTGAAAAATCGTGGCATTCCTGCTGCAGCCATTTATCACGGCCTTAGCAAAACAGAGTTGGAAGTGGTGCTGGACAACTGTGTTTATGGCAAAAAATATAAGTTTTTATACCTTTCGCCCGAACGCCTTCAAACCGAAGTGCTCAAAGCACGACAGCCCAAGATGCATGTTTGCCTCATCGCCATTGACGAGGCCCATTGTATTTCACAATGGGGTTACGACTTCAGGCCTCCTTATCTGAAAATTGCAGAAATACGCACCTTCTTCCCCAAGGTGCCGGTTCTGGCGCTCACAGCTACCGCAACACCGCGAGTGGTCGAAGACATTCAGGAAAAACTTAGCTTCAGCTCAAAAAATGTGTTTCGCAAAAGTTTTGTGCGTACGAATCTTGCTTACATGGTTTTCAAGGAGGAGGACAAGCTGGGGCGGTTGCTTCGCATTTGCAATAAGGTGCAGGCCCCGGGGATTGTCTATGTAAGAAACCGGAAGCGTACGCGCGAAATTGCAATTTTTTTGCAGCAAAACAAGGTATCGGCTGATTTCTACCATGCGGGGCTCGATCAAAAGGAACGGGATGCGAAGCAACAAGCATGGATGAAGGAAAAGTCGAAGGTGATGGTTTCTACAAATGCTTTCGGGATGGGAATTGATAAGCCTAATGTGAGGTTTGTGGTGCACCTGGATTTGCCCGAAAGTCCCGAAGCATATTTCCAGGAAGCAGGTAGGGCCGGCAGGGATGAGCAAAAAAGCTTTGCGGTGATTTTGCACAATCAGGCTGACCTGGATGAGTTGGCAAATAACCACAAAAGATCATTCCCGGAAATATCGTTTATTAAGATGGTTTACAACAGCCTGGGAAATTATTTACAACTTGCTGTAGGAAGCGGACGAAATGTTTCGTTTCCATTCTATGTGGCTGAATTTGCTCAAAATTATAATTTCGATGCAGCAAAAGTTTACAATGCATTGAAATTTATTGAAAAAGAAGGCTATTTGCTTATGTCCGACGCCATTTCATCTCCTGCAAAGTTGTACATCAAAGCAAGTAAGGATGAGATATACAGGTTTCAGGTTGCAAATCTCAATTTAGACTTGTTTATAAAAGTAATACTCCGGTCCTATCAAGGTCTATTTACCGATTTTGTAAAAATCAATGAGTGGGAAATAGGTAAAAGGGCAGGATTGACCGTTGAGGAAGTGAAAAAAAAATTGCAATATCTCATGCACTTAGATTTGATGTGCTACGAGCCGGCAAATGACCAGCCCACCATTACATTTTTGGAAAACCGCCTTTCTGAAGATCATTTGCGAATCTCACCCGAAGTGTATCACCGCCAGAAGGAGTTCTCACGGCAAAGGATGGTTGCAATGTACAATTATGCGACCTGCTCCCAGAAGTGTCGCAGTCAGCAATTGATCGAGTATTTTGGTGAAACGACCTCCGGAGTTTGCGGTATTTGCGATGTTTGTATTTTCAATAAAACAACCAAAAAGGATGAAAATTTTGCTGCGATGCTCACAATAACCAATTCCGCACTGGATTCCCATCCGATTCTGATCACCGACCTCATTGAACAGCTTTGCCAGACTTGCGGCGAACAACAAGCCATTCACTTTCTCAAGTGGATGACTGACAATGAAAAACTCATTATCGACAAGAAAACTCAAATGGTTTCGTGGAAGAGTTCTCCGAAATCGACCAATCCGATAGCCTGATATGCCATCCCTGCAATTATTGAAACTATTTTTTCCGGAATGAAAACTTACAAACATATATTTTTTGACCTTGACCGCACCCTTTACGACTTTGATAGAAGCAACCTGGCCACTCTACAGGAAATCTTCAAATTAACCGGCAGGTACAATCACAATGGCATCATCGGATTTGAGTCATTTCATGAGGCATACTTAGAAATTAACAAGGATTTGTGGAATCAATACAAAAAACAGGAAATCAGCAAACAGGAACTCAATCTGAGACGGTTTGCAAAAACCCTTGACCGACTGGGCATGGACAACCGCATTGCACAAACACTTGCCGATGAGTTCATTCGCATTAGCCCGTTACAAGTATATCTCCTGCCCGGTGCAATTGAGATTCTGCAATATCTGTTTCCCAAGTACCAATTGCATATCATTACCAATGGATTCTCTGAAATTCAGTTTGAAAAGTTGAAAAGAGCGGATATTGCAGAGTATTTCCGGCACATCATAGTAAGCGAGGAGGCAGGTGCCCAAAAGCCGGATCCGAGAATTTTTGCCTTAGCTCTTCAAAAAACCGGAGCTACTCCTTCAGAGTCTCTTATAATTGGAGATGATCCGCATTGCGATATTTACGGGGGTCAGAATTCCGGAATTGATCAGGTATGGCTTTATCAGGCAGGAGAAACATCCCCTTATCAGCCCACCTACGCAATTTGTGGTTTGTTGGAATTATCTTCTATTCTTTGAAGAATTTGCAATTTGGCAAGCAGGTGCGATTCAACTACGGCTGATCAATTGTTCAGCGTAGCAATGTTAGATATTCCGCCCTTTACTTTATCTCCGGGTTTAACTGTTACAACTGCTTCGAGAGGCAGCAGAATGTCCACACGAGACCCAAATTTGATAAAACCGAGTTCGGAACCCTGGGTAACATCTGCGCCTTCTTTGCCGTAACAAACGATGCGGCGGGCAAGAAAACCGGCAACCTGCCGCAAAAATACATGCTGCGAACAAGAAGTTTCTATTGCAATGGAAGTGCGCTCGTTCTCAAGGCTCGACTTTGGATTCCATGCAACAAGATACTTACCGGGATGGTACTTGTAATAAAGCACTTTTCCACTTATTGGATAGCGATTGAGGTGCACATTTACAGGAGACATGAAAATCGAAACCTGCCGCATGGGTTTGTCAAAGTACTCCCTTTCGCGGGTTTCTTCCACAACTACAACTTCACCGTCAGCCGGGCTGATAACTCCCTCCGGTACTATAGCAATAGCTCGCTTGGGTGAGCGAAAAAACTGCAGAGACATCAAAAGAAAAAATCCTAAAGGAATATAAGCCCACAACTTTCTCGAGCCTGCCTCAGGGAAAAATATTTCATAAAATATAACGGAGATGACAAGCAAAGCCGCGAAAAAACCGATAGTGTTGTAACCTTCTTTGTGGATTGTATATTTCATAACCAAATAAACCTGACAATTAATGAGTTAGTGTATTTTTTTCATATATGAACCAACAACTTTCAGTAGGCAAAGGTAAGGTAAACGAAAACAACCGGTGAAGCAACCAAAACACCATCGAAGCGGTCGAGAATGCCTCCATGACCGGGCAACATATTGCCGCTATCTTTCACTTTTATACTTCGTTTGAACAAACTTTCGAACAAATCGCCTAATGTGCTGAAAACAACAACAAGTATTGCCATTACCACCCATTCGAAATGGCTGAGTTGGGGCATCAATGAGTGGGCCAAATTACTTAATGCGATTGTAACTACCGCACCTGATATGGCACCTTCCCAGGTTTTGAGGGGAGATATGCGCTCGAAAAACAAATGTCTCCCAAACTTGGAGCCAAAAATGTAGGCTACAGAGTCGTTAATCCACAACAAAGCAAAAAATCCCAACAGAATTTCCGGCTCATACACACCTTGATCGAAGCGAATATTCGGAAAATACAAAAGCAACGACATCGGTACTACAACATAAAGTAAACCAAGGTAAGTGAAAGCAACATTTTTAAGCGGATTTGAGCGCCTACGGTACAATTCTAAAATTGGTGGCAGTGTAAGGGGTAGTATGTTCAAAAGAAGCATTTTGTTGTCAATATAGTTTGCGGCAACAAGTCCGCTGCTCAAAAAAAACAAGGCACCCACACCTATGCCCAATTTCATTTGCGGATGCACTCCCAGTAGCACGCTTAGCTTGTAAAATTCTACCAATGCAGCAATAGATATCATCAAAAACAAAACGATAAACGGCCAAATATCGAAGATGAGCGAAAGTATGATTGCTGCTCCAAAGGCAACTGCGGTAAGAGACCGTAAAATAAAATTCTTCACAAATTTTCCTTATTGATGATTTGTTTTGCTCTCAATACATCCTCAGGAAGGACATACAATTCGAATTCGCCAAACAGATAGGCAGAATCCCTTTGGTTGAGAATTACGGATTCGATATCATGATTCAACAGGACAGCTTTTGTCAACTCTACCTGATAGTTGTAGGGTGAACTATATACAAGCTGCCAGCTATTATTCATGTTTTATGGAGTTATTCAGATTCAGAAAGTAATAAGTAAAGCCCTTCGGGACCATGGGCACCCAATACCAGGGTTTTCTCGATATCTGCAGTTCGACTGGGACCAGCAACAAAAGTAATCATAGAGGGTAGATTGCCTGAGTATTTTTTGTTTAGAAAGGAAAACGCTTCCTCAATATCGGGCACAATCTGAAAAGGAGTAGCCACAACAATGTGCACAGGTGGTAAACTGAAACAAGCCCTTCCACCGGCAATTTGGCTGCTCATCACTATAGCGCCAAGTCTGCTCACAAGAACTTCACAAAATGTAAGCGATGCCTGACAGCGAACTATTTCTTCGTGATTCCGGATAATCTCAATTTGTGCTGATTCAACCATCTTTTGTAATGTAGCATCTGTGCAAAACACGCTTTGTAATTGCAACTCCAAGAGAAGATGCTGCAACTGACTTACAAGTTCATTATAACTTTGGGCGAAAAAAAAATTGCCTCCTAGGCGGGAAAAAACTTCAGCAAATTCCACCTCAGGATACTCGGTGCTGCTTTTGACATATACTGAAACATCAGCATCGGCATTGTCGTAGGGACCGGGCATTTTCTCAATCAAGGCATTGCGTACCTTTTTTAGTATCTTTTCCTTTGAAGTGAATTCTTTCATAGTGCTTTCTAAATCAGCTAACTACATTTACTAAACTTTATCGGAAGCAGGGCCTTCCTCGGATAGTTTGCTGGTAATTGCTGCGTTCGGCAATGCATCTGATTGGGTTTCCTCTTCATTATCAGGGAATTTGCTATCGGCTGTGGGAAAACTTTTTCCAATATCAAAGGGTCGTGGACCAAAAATAGCTTCAAGATCTTCCCTAAAAATAACTTCTTTTTCAAGGAGCAGGTTACCCAACTTGATAAGGTTTTCCTTATTCTCAAACAAAATCTTTTTGGCGCGTTCGTAAGCCGATTCCACGAGACGACTCACCTCTTCGTCAATAATCTGTGCAGTATGTTCTGAGTAGGGCTTTCCGAACGAAAACTCTGATTGCCCACTGCTGTCGTAATAGCTTACATTTCCCAATCGTTTGTTGAGACCAAAAAATGCTACCATTGCAAAAACCTGCTTGGTAATTTTTTCGAGATCGTTGAGAGCTCCGGTAGATACTTTGCCAAAGATGATGTCTTCTGCGGCCCTGCCCCCAAAAATGGAGGTTACTTCGTCATACATCTGGTCGAATGTAGTAATCTGCCTTTCTTCGGGCAGGTACCAGGCGGCACCTAATGCCTTTCCGCGAGGCACTATGGTTACCTTAACTAACGGATGAGCATGCTCTAGCAGCCAGCTAACGGTTGCATGGCCTGCCTCGTGATATGCAATTACTTTTTTTTCCGCTTGGGAGATGATTTTGTTGCGTTTTTCCAGACCTCCAATGATTCGGTCAACGGCATCCAGAAAATCCTGGCGTTCGACAAGAGCTTTATTCCTTCTTGCTGCAATCAGAGCTGCTTCGTTGCACACATTTGCAATATCGGCACCAGAGAATCCGGGGGTTTGTTTGGCGAGAAAATCTGTATTTACATCCTGCGCATATTTTACCGGTTTGAGGTGCACATTGAAAATTGCTTTACGCTCTTGCAGGTCGGGCATTTCTACATGTATCTGACGGTCGAAGCGGCCGGCACGCAAGAGTGCCCTGTCGAGTATATCTGCGCGGTTGGTTGCGGCAAGAATTATCACACCCTGATTGGTGCCGAAGCCATCCATTTCAGTAAGCAGCTGATTAAGTGTATTTTCTCTTTCATCGTTAGCCCCGGTGTTGAGATTTTTTCCGCGGGCACGACCCACAGCATCAATCTCATCAATAAAAATGATACAGGGGGCCTTCTCTTTGGCTTGTTTAAATAGGTCGCGCACGCGCGACGCACCTACGCCGACAAACATCTCCACAAAATCGGAACCACTAAGTGAGAAAAAGGGCACTTGTGCCTGGCCTGCAACTGCCTTTGCCAGCAGAGTTTTGCCTGTCCCAGGAGGGCCAACCAGCAATGCTCCCTTGGGTATCTGCCCCCCAAGGTCGGTATATTTCTTGGGATTTTTTAAAAAATCCACTATTTCCAGGAGCTCTATCTTTGCCTCTTCGAGTCCGGCAACATCCTTAAACGACACACTGACATGTGTGTCCTTGTCGAATAAGGTGGCACGGGATTTTCCAATATTGAAAATCTGGCCTCCACCTCCACCGCCTGCCATTCTGCGCATAATAAATATCCAGAATGCAATAAGCAAACCAATGGGAAGTAACCAGGCCAACGCATCGGCACCCCAGTTGCGCCGGGTTATGGGATAAATGGCAAACCGTTCTTCTCGTGGCCATTCCCTTTGTGCATCACGCACAACCTGCTCAAAAGTTTCCACTGAAGTTACCCTGAAAACATAATGAGGAACAGGGACAGTGCCAAACCCCTCGCGTACAAATGCATCCTGAAACTTTTCCTTTGTTAGCCTGTCGGGCTTTATAAACACCTCAACCAATTCCTGATTTACCAGATTGAGTTTCGCAATATGGTTCACACTGTCCTCAAGTACAAGCATTTCTTCCTCAAACCGAATCTGAGAAATCTCGGTTGGACCACCACGCCTTCCAAAAAGACTCAGCGATATGAGAAAAACGACCAAGGCACCGTAAATCCAATAAAAATTGAATTGGGGTTTTTTCTTGCCCGCTTTATCAGAATTGCCACCGGGCTTGCTATTGTCCGATTGCTTAAAAAAATTATCCTTGAAGTTAGTCATCGTCTTTTCGTAAATCTATGTCAAGTAAGTACATCAATGGCCTTCGACCTGAAAGCGCGGAGCATCTGCCCACAAAGCTTCGAGATTGTAAAATTTCCTTATTGGTTCCTGAAAAACATGAACCACTACATCCAGGTAGTCGAGCAAAACCCATTCGCCGTTAGTAAATCCTTCTCTTCTGCGTGGCGTTATCCCAATTTCTTTGCGTACTATTTCCTCCACCGATTCGGCCAGCGCAACCACATGTGTACGCGAGGTACCTTGGCAAATTACAAACGAATCACAAATGATGGAATTAATTTTGGCAAGATCAAGTACCACTGTTTCCAATCCCTTTTTTTCCTGAATTCCTTTAATTATACTATTCACTAACGACTGTGTGGAGACGGGATTAACTTTCTTTATTTTTGCTCTAATCATCAAAACCTATTTAATTTCTTTGCAAATTTAACATTAAAATCGCAATAGTTGTTGTCCCATTTGTGTGAATATATGTTAATCGAATGGAATTTAATTATATATTTTTTTGTCCGCAATTTCGAAATTATTGTTGCATTTTTTTGGTCTGCAAAAACCAGCCGCACTAAAAATCCTCAAATTAGCTCCCAAATAGTTATCAATATTGAACCATGACCTTTTCAAAGCCTTTGATACAAAAGTTAGATTCTACCGACTCTACCAATAATGCAGCATTCAGGTTACTTGAACATAAAAATCCCAGTGAGGGTACTGTAATTGTGAGCAAATTTCAGACTGCAGGCAAAGGCCAGGGTCAAAGCACCTGGAGTAGTGAAGCCGGTCAGAACCTAACTTTTTCCCTCATTCTGAAACCTTATTTTCTTGAGCCTGCCCGTCAATTTTTTCTTAATCAGGTAGTTACATTGGGTGTAAGAAACGGACTGTGCGAACTGTCAAATGGTGTTCCGTTTTGCATCAAATGGCCCAATGATATCTATTTTGAAAAGAAAAAGATTGCAGGCATTCTGATTGAAAACCGTGTGATGGGAAGCGTATATGATACAGCAGTTGCAGGCGTAGGGATAAATATCAATCAGAAGGAATTTAATCCGGAGTTGCCCAATCCCACTTCCCTGCACCTTATCACCAAAAACCAGACTGACCTTGATGATGCTTTAGCTGTGGTAGTACAACAAATTATGCATTACTACAATATGCTGAAAAGCGGCAAGCACAACTTGCTGTATGAAAATTACCTGATGCATCTTTTGGGTCTAAACCAATGGCATTCTTTTGAAGATAGCAGTGGAAAGTTTTCGGGAAAGATTGTGGGTACTGATACTTACGGGCAACTACTGGTGGAAAAGAAAAATGCAAGCGTCGGAGCTTATGAAGTGAAAGAAATAAAAATGCTTTTAGCGTGAATTTTCGAAATGTTCTTTCAAATGTTTGGCCATAAGGTCAACAAGGTTTTGCAAGGGTTTTGATGCTAACATACTCAGAAAGGGATTTAATTCGGCTTCAATGACTATTTCAGCATTGCAATGCGTTTCTTTATGTGATTGCAGAAACACATCCAAATGGAAAGAAACCGGAGAGGGTTGCTCGGAGACGATATGAACACTTCTGCCCTCTACCTTGCTTTGAATCCGCATTGCAAGATCGGCCATACCCGGTATGGTAAATGCACACGCCCGCTCATCGGCTCGCCAATTGGTAATCTGGTCGGGCATTAATTTCTCAAAATTTCTGAAATCGCTCACAAAATCAAACACCTCTAAGCTCGGTGCATGAATCATTTTCTTTTCGCTCTCAAAACGGGCCATTCTTCACGAATATTATTACAGACACTATTCCATCCAATTCCATGGATTTTTTCTCCAATTTTGCAATATCTTCAATTCTTCTATATTGATGGTTCCATCACTGAGGGCTGTTTGCAAAAGACATTCGTAATCAGTAAGCGCAAACAGTTTACAGTTTCCTTCACGCAAGGCATGCATACTATCCGGCAGGCCATAAGTAAACACCGACAACATACCCAAAACATCAAGACCCGCTTCGCGGCAAAAGGTAACCGCCTGCATACTGCTTTTTCCGGTAGAGACCAGGTCTTCTATTACAACCGTTTGTTGGTTAGCTATATAGCGTCCTTCAATAGTTTTTCCCAATCCATGAGTTTTTGCAACACTGCGCACATACACGAAAGGCAAACCCAATTCTTCGGCAACCAGTACAGCCGGCACAATTGCACCTGTAGCAACCCCTGCAATTAGTTCTGCTTTTGGGAAATACTCTTTGATGAGGCGCACAAACTGCAAAGTAATCTGCCTTCGCACCTGAGGGAAAGAAATTGTTTGCCTCAAATCGCAATATATTGGAGACTTTATGCCGGAAGTCCAGGTAAAAGGATTTTTAGGATCAATGCGAACTGCATTAATTTTGAGCAAAAAACTGGAAATCAAACACGAAGTTTCGCTTTCAACTGACATAACCCATAATTTATTGTGCTAACAAACATAATAGAAAATTCCATTCCAAGATTCAATTTTGTAACTTTAATTGCTGTCTATCGTCCAAACTCACATCCAATGTACACCATCCATTTCTTGCATAAAAAACTGATAATTACCAAAGAAGTAACGCCAGATTTTGCCTCTGCACGGGTAATCGAATGTTCAGATTTGGAGAATTTTGCAATCGAATGGATTTACAATTTCTTTCAAAACAATTCTCAGGAAGATACTTTGGTATTCATTACCGCGAACATGGATGAAATGCTGAACCATTTAGGTAAGTATTTCAAAATCTTGAATGCATCGGGCGGATTGGTCATCAACCGTTGGGGAGACTTACTGATGATATTTCGCAATGGCAAATGGGATTTACCCAAGGGCTTGATAGAAGCTGGAGAAACACCTGAGGTTGCAGCAATAAGAGAAATCGCTGAGGAAACCGGCATCTCGGGAGTGTCGCTACTGTTTCCACTTGCTCAAACCTATCACGCCTACGAAATTGACGGCTTATGGCATCTAAAAAAAACTTTCTGGTTAATGTTTGCAACCGAAAGCGATCAAACTCCAGTGTGCCAGCAAAATGAAGGTATCGAAAACGCAATTTGGGTCAAACCTGAGCTTCTCAGAGAATTACTAAGAAGCACATATGAAACCATCCGGCTGGTAATGACAGCAGCCGGCTTTAAAAATTCCTTTACTTAGTGATAAACCTGCAAACGATCGGGTACAAAAGAGGAAACATCGCCACGGTTTTTGATAATCTCCCTAACTATAGAGGAATTGATATGCGTATGCTCAGGAGTGGTGAGCAAAAATATTGTTTCTATTTCGGGCATCATACTTTTATTCATTTGCCCTATGGTGCGTTCAAACTCAAAATCAGCACTGGTGCGCAAACCTCTCAGAATAAACCGGATATCTTTTTGCCTGCAATAATCAATGGTAAGGCCTTGGTAGCTTACAATTTCAATTTTGGGCTTGTCAAAAAACACTTTATGCAACCATTCAAGGCGCGTTTCCAATGAAAAACAACCCAGTTTTTCGCTGTTGGTTCCAATGGCTACAACAATCTTGTCGAACAAAGGCATAGCTCGCAAAATGACAGACTCGTGCCCTTTTGTGATAGGATCGAATGAACCGGGGAAAATGGCAATTCTGGTCATGATTTACTCCGTTTTAGGCTGTTCGAAAATAGAAAAATGCACCTTACCGTAGTTGCGATGGTCAATAAAAAATGGATAGCCCTGAAATTTGAAGGCTGCCGGGTGCTCAACCACTAACCACCCTCCTGCTACCAGCAATTTGCGCTGAAAAACCAGGTTTGGTATTTCAACTGCCCGGGCCAAATCGTAAGGGGGGTCGGCAAAAACAATATCATAGCCCGCATGGCACCACGACAGAAAATGGAATGCGTCAGATTTCACCACCGTCAGCACATCAGGTACCTGAAGGTTTCTGGCAGTTTCGCCTATAAATCCGGTACACCGAAAATTATTGTCAACAGCAGTAACCTTACTTGCACCTCTTGAAACGAATTCGTATGAAATATTTCCTGTACCCGCAAAAAGGTCAAGTACTGTTAAACCTTCAAAATCAAAATGGTTGTTTAAAATGTTAAATAGTGCAACTTTGGCTATGTCGGTGGTGGGCCTCACAGGCAAACTTTTTGGCGCCCTGATGATTTTTCTCTGAAATTTTCCGGAAATTATTCGCATAAGGCTGCATTGAACAGATTAAAAAACCTGACACCAGTATTTCCCCATTGGGGCAGATAAATTTCCGAAAGGCCGGGTGGATAAAAAACAAACATCTTCCTGAAATATGAAGAAAGGTAATGATAATCTTCCGAATTCGTGTCCACATCACCCACAATGGCTGCATGCAACTGCCCTGGATCTTTTGAATGTTGCTCAAGTACATAAAACACATAATACATGAGGTCGGAAAAAGTCTGATAGGCGAATGCGTTGTAAAACAGCAGCTTGGCTTTATCAAACAAAAGTATTTCAAAATATGAATTTTTGACATACAAAAGCACTTGAAAACTTCCTATGTTTCTATTTAGCCATCTCAAGGCAGATTCGATGAGAATAGATGCAGGATGAAACAGTTGAAAATCAACAAACTGCTGTTTCAGAATATTGAGTAATCTTTCAGAAATGGGATAAACGCCAAATGCATCAAGAAAAGGAAGCTTATCTGTTTGTACTATGAATCCTTGCGGAATGTTTCCGCAAAAATTCAGGTAATTAGTTTTGGCAGAGTTCAGAAACAAAGCAGATGGCAATAGAGCATACTGCGGATGATAACTGAGCACTCTTACTTTTTCAAAATTTTCAAACAATACAGGTTCCTGTTGCATGAAGGAAGGTAGGTGGGCAACCCAATCATCGGGATGATTCAAAGTGGTGCTGCTAAACGATTCGAGCAATCGGGGCACAGAGGACTGACTATTAACCACCAAAAAAGAAAATCCACCGGGAACAATCTCGATGGATAATATTTTGTTGCCTCCCGACCCGTTGAAATGGAAACTATCGGTAATACTGAAAACCTTAGTAAACGGGCCTGACATGATGATGGGTTATTCCCAGTTGCCGTCGGTCTTCGCTTCTACGAGCGAACCCACTCTGAGGCCATGTTTGCGGGTATAATAAATCTGCCATGGAAGCCCAGCCAAATATTGTTCGGGCAATGCAAATGCCTCAAAAACTGGCAAAATCACCATGCTTCTCTCAATTGTGCTTGACCCCATAGTAAACCTTTGCCCATCGCTGAAAGGTACATAGGGCAGCGAATCGACCGGATAAGCAGCATGAACCAACAATGTGTCGATAGCAGGCATCCAAAAGGTATCCCTTCTGATTATTCCCATACGCAAAGCCTCTGCTTCTGTTAGCTCATCAGGCACTGTACCGATAGCGCGCAAGATGGCAATAGAATCAAACTTAACAAAGTTGACAAGAGAATCAAGATCGCCTAAAAAACGACCATGCCTTGTACGATGGGCCAATTGAACAGTTCTGATATCTTTCAACCTCTCGATTATGGCTGCTTCGCGGCGCTCGGCCTCTCTGTGGAAATGCACCGGTTCCATAATACTGTCGTAAACCAGATAGCCCAGAACGACAATAACCAATACCAATACAATTTGAATAGCTGATTTCATACTGAATGCTTAGTTTTTTTATGAGGGTACAAAAGTATAAAAATTTGTTTGTGAAATTCTGGAATATTTTAACAAGAATTTCGCGGACCGCAAATATCGATACAAATATTCACATTTTTTCATTGTTTTCAAAAAGTTTTTTTTTGAAAGATGCATCTTTTTTGTCGTGTCAAAATCCTTGGAATGCCCGGTCAAGGTGGTGAGTCCTGCGTGTGAGCTTCAAATCCTGCAGCACCTGGGCCCTCACCCTGATGGTGAAATTGTAGCTTTGCCTAAATCCGAACGGAATCCAGTTGAACGACATCTCCCAGCAGTGCAAATCGCGATGTACATCAATGGAAGTGTATGTAATTTGGTTCCGATCAAAATCAAATCCGGTGCGAAAACCAATTCTCCATTTTGGGGTGAGTGAGAGACTTCCATGGACATTCAAAGTCTGAATTAATGTTCTGGTAAATCGCTCAGTGGCAGGATTGAAAATGGATGTATAATTGAAGGTATAATTAAACTGCAATGACCAGGGCACAGTAAAGTCAACAACATCGGGAGGCCTGTGCACATGGTCGTGAATATTTGCAACTGTTTCCTGTTGCTGCCCAATTTGAGGCTGGTCAAGCGGTTCTACCCCAAGCGGCTGATTTAATGCTCCTCCCCTTGCATTGCGGTCGTTGCCAAGGGTGTATCCCAGACTAAAACTCCAGGTGGTATTGTTGAGTCTAAATGGAAAGCCTCGTGTATCCCACAAAAAGCGGTTGATCCTCCTTCCGGCAGCGTCAGTTTCATAAAGCGTCCAGGAGCTGGAGTATGTGATGTCAACCCGGTCGAACAGCCTTGTGCGGGCCGAAACTACAATATCGGAAAATCGAAGGGAGTCGCGTGCAAAATCATATCCACCGGAAATGGTTAGATTATCAAAAAGGTTTATTCTCCGTTCACCGGCCTCAGCGGTATCTCTCCTGTTGCGCACCTTCATCTCCAGATTGTTTGTGAGTGCAAAATTGAGGCTACCCGAGCGGTTGGGTGCCGGTCCTCCAAAAATTCCCTGTTCAAATATTGCATATCTTACCTCACGATTTTCTCTTGGATTGAAGTACGATTTATAATAACCCCAAAAAGGTGCACCAAAATCGGGTCTGAAGCTGAAGCCCACACTGGGTGTTACCACATGACGAATTGCTCTAACCGGCCCTTCCCTGAATTGAACCAATCCGAAAAGCCGGGTACTCATGCTGGCCGAATAACTAAAATCATGTATTGCCCTGAAGCCCGGCACCGTATCAATCACAGTCCTACCCAACTGTGGTGCCTGACCCGGAATGTTTACAATTGTCGGATCCCATCTTCTTCTTATGGTAGAAGGGTACCATAGCATATTGTAATTGATACTGTTGCTCACATTGATGTGCCTGAACAACCGAAATGAGTGGGATATAGGTATTGAATGCCGTATCCCACTGCGAAACTGCGAAAGAGTTTCCCGTCGAAACAGCAAAGAATCGGCAGTGCGCAAATCGTTTCGGATATTCATGCTATAATTGATTGTGATATCCTCAAACCATCTGGTCCTACCTCCCCTATCTGCTCTTCGGAATGGTTTGAGGCGGTTTACCGTGAAGGAAATTTCCGGCAAACTGAGATCCACTGTGCGGTTCAAGGTATTTTGGCTGTGCCTGAAATTGGCTGAGAAGTTTCCCCAATTTCCCAATGTTGCCGTGTAGCCCACATTGGATGAAAAAGTGTTTGAAAGAAAATCATCGTGGGATACGGGATTGAATCGGCTGGATTGGGAAGTACCCGCGTTTACGCTTGCCCTGAAAATGCTGTTGGGCCTGGCTTTGGGATCTTGTGTATGGTTCCACATAATTCTGAAATCGCGGCTGCGCTCATATCCAGGCAGCCCGGGCTCGCCTAAAATATTATTAGCAAATGAAATGTTGAATGAGCCCGAGTAGCGATACCTCACTCTATAATTCGACCCCAGGCGCAAACCCCAGCTTCCTCTGGAGTAGATATCTCCAGTCAGAGACAAATCCATGTAATCGTTTATCGCCCAGTAAAACCCGCCATTTTCCAAATAAAACCCCCGGTTGGCCGATTCTCCGTAAGATGGCATGAGAATGCCGGATGCCTGACCTCGACGGTTAGGAAAAAAGCCAAATGGAACAATCAGCGGGGTTGGAATACCGGCCACTACCAAATATGCAAAGCTTGTGATGATTTTGTCGTCGGGGATTACTTTAGCCCTGTTGAAAGCAATATGAAAATGAGGCTCGGGATTATCGCAAGTGGTAAACTTGCCGTCTGCAACATGGATTACCCTGTCGGGGTGTATTTTCACTACACCACCATGCAAAAACCCTTCTGCTTCCTCAGTTATGACATCCACTGTGCGCCCACGGCGGGTTTCAAAATTGTACCACATTTCTTTCGACTGGAAAGAATGCGGATCTTCAGTAAAAATAGGGAATTGGTGCATCTTTCCCAAGGAGTCAGGTATGCCTGTGGCGTACAATTCATTACGCCTGAAGTCGAGTTCTACATAACCTGCCTTAAGGTGTATTGCTCCATAGGTAAGCTCTACATTTCCAAAAAGATACAACCTCCGATTTCGCACATCAAAATGAATGCTGTCGCTGGCAGAATAATCTACGCGCATTCCAAGTATAGTACCAGTACCCCGCTGAGCCTCAGTTACCTGCGTTTGAGGTACAGGCGCTTCCTCAGCCTGAAGCTCATCGGGCATTAGTAGAAGTGGCTCCTGCGGTAACACCGGCAGGGTATCTACATCATGATTATGTAATGTGGCTAATAAACTTGGAATGGTATTTGCTCTGTATGTATCCAGCCGATGGTCAAATGTATTATTGGTAGAATTTTGGTTGTTAGTGGGGTTGATACAACGAGCACAAGGGGATGCAAAGGCTATATTTGTAGAAAACAGAACCGAATAAAGCAGCACAAACCAACCAAAAAACCTTAAATAAGAGAAATTGGTCAACTTTTTAATGTTAATTTTGTACAATATTTAATTTTGGCTTGCACCTTTTGTAATAAAGGATTTCGTAGTACAAAACTAACTAAAATTAACCAATCACAAGTGAAACCGGTGGTTCTAATTTTTGCGATCCTGCTCTTGGCGCTGCTGCTCCCAACCGCTGCATTGGCCGACAGAAGGGGGGTTGTCAGTACGATTGTAATCGATCCTGGACATGGAGGAAGAGATCCTGGAGCCGTTGGCACCTTGATCAAAGAAAAAGATGTTGTGCTGGTGATCAGCAAAAAACTTGGGGAACTCATCCGACAAAACTTGCCAGCCATTCGAGTGATTTACACAAGAACCGACGACACTTTTGTAGAACTGCACCGCAGGGCGCGAATAGCCAACGAAAATCAAGCGGATTTATTCGTTTCCGTACACCTCAACAGCGCACGATCACCCAATGCCATTGGCACCGAAACTTTTGTAATGGGGCTTCACCGTACTGAGGCCAATTTGGAAGTAGCCCGAAGAGAAAATGCGTCAATTTTGTTTGAGGAAAACTTTCAATATTATTACGAAGGTTACGACCCCCATTCACCTGAATCGAGCATTATCTTTTCCCTGTTCCAAAATGCGTACCTCAACCAGAGTCTCAAAGCAGCATCGCTCATTCAGGATCAGTTTCGACTACATGCCCGCAGAACCGACAGGGGTGTGAAACAAGCCGGATTTTTGGTTCTTTACAGGGTTACAGCACCGGCTATCCTTGTTGAAGCAGGGTTCATCAGCAATCCTCGTGAGCAGGAGTTTCTGGCCTCAAAAGAGGGCCAACAAATTATTGCGCAATCTATTTTCAATGGAATAGCAGCTTATGTTTTGGAACAAGAAAGGCTTGCAAACCAGCTCATAAGTCAGCGTCCTCAAGAGGGCAATCAAAATCCGGTTCAATACATTGCAACAAATCAAAACCGAACCACACCGGCGCAAAGCACTGCAGAGAGAACAGCGTCAGGTGGTTCACAGAATCAAGAGATTGAAATCACTTTTAAGGTCCAATTTGCTGCATCATCCACTCAACGCCCTTTGAACGCACCTGAATGGCGGGCACTTGATAGGGTGGGCATGTATTTCCATCAAGGGCAATTCAAATATACTTCAGGCGTTTTCAGTACTTTGCAACAGGCAGTAGCACACCAGGCAAGAGTGCGCAGGGCAGGCTTTTCAGATGCCTTTGTAGTTGCATTCAAAAACAATGTCCGAATATCAACCAATGAAGCATTAAGATTGCTTCAAAATCAGAATAACCCATAATTGTAGCCCTACTAATCCAATTCGATGTCGAATACGAAAAATCATTTAAAAATATGAAACTCAAAAGAGAAATAAAAATTGGGGTGGTTGTGGTGGCTGCACTCTTCCTGTTCGTTTGGGGAATGAATTTTCTTAAAGGCAGGAATCTATTTTCGAGACAAATGTATTTGTATGCAGAATACGACCAAATTGACGATTTGATGGCAACCAACCCTGTTACATTAAACGGTGTGGCAATCGGACAGGTGCAAAGAATTTTCTTTCATCCAGATGGGAGCGGAAGAGTGGTGGTGCGGATGTTAATTGATAATCAAATAGCTTTACCCACCAATTCTGTTGCGGTTCTTGCAGCTGCAGATTTAATGGGGACGCGCGAAATACAAATCCGTTTAGGCGATTTGCCTCAAAAAGTTGCACCCGGAGATACCCTTACCTCAGAAATGACCTATTCTCTAGCTCAGGAGGTAAGCGAACAATTAAGGCCATTAAGAATTCAGGCAGAGCAATTGTTTGGACAAATTGATTCGATAGTGGGAGTGGTCAACAATATTTTTAACGCCCAAACACAATACAACATCATTTCCAGCATAGAAAGCCTGAACAAAACGCTCGTCACTTTAGAGAATACCTCAACCGTGGCCCAATCAGCCCTTACCGGGCAGTTCCAAAAACTTTCTGTTATCCTGGCCAACGCACAAAGCATTACGGCAAACCTAAAGGATCACAATCAGACCATAAGCAGCATTCTCCAAAACCTTTCGCAAACATCTGATAATCTTTATGCAGTAGATTTGGCCGAAACCATGAACAAAATAAATGTCTCTATGCAGGAATTCCATGAAATAGTTCATGCAATAAATAGTGGTGAGGGTACTATTAGCTTGCTATTACACGATGACGCACTCTATCGCAACCTCGAGTCATCAGCAAAACAACTCGATTCGCTGTTATTGGATATAAGACAAAATCCTCGAAGATATATTAATATATCTGTGTTTTGATGTACCAGGCTTTTGCCTTTTAGAATAGTGGCAAGTTGGATAAGGTTCAGTGAAGTATTTTACAAGTTAATACCAAAGGACTTGTTGGCACTAGTTTCTCATTAGCGCTCCTGTGTGTCAGCAATTAGGCGAATATATTGCGATAAATATGATACTTAAGAGAATTATACTTGCCGCATTCTTGGGTTTCATCCTTTTCTCAGGATTGCAACTGGTTGCACAATCCACAGTAAGACCTAAAGAATTAGCAGTAGCACTTGCCCAATTTGGAAACGATAGTCGTATGCGCAGCGCCAGTTGGGGATTGGTTGTCATAGATGTTAGCAGCGGCGACACCATCGCAGCAGTGAACCCCCATGAGGCATTAGTACCGGCCTCCACTCTCAAAATTATAACTACCGCTTCGGCTTTAGAAATGCTGGATACAAATTTCCGATATCAAACCTTGTTGGGAATGCGAGGTAATGTGGGCTCCACCGGCATCCTGCATGGCGATTTAATTATCAGAGGCAGCGGAGACCCTACTTTTGGATGGAAGGAATTTGCAGCAAAGAATTCCCTCGATAGCGTATTTACCGTATGGTACCACGCTATCAAAAATGCAGGTATCAGAAAGATTAGCGGCAGAGTTTTTGTTGATGAAACGATTTTTGATGACCAACTGATTCCCCGCACCTGGATTTGGGAAAACATGGGCAACCACTTCGGAGCGGGAACCAGCGGCATGTCGGTACTAAACAACAGATTTACTGTGTTTTTTCAGGCAGGCGACAGCTTAGGCAAACCGGCAAGTGTGCTTAGAACAGAACCTGAAGTTCCCGGAATGATATTGCAAAACACTGTTACCACCGGCCCTCCTGGTTCGGGTGATCAGGTATGGATCTTCGGAGCCCCATTCCAAATGGAACGATTATTAACCGGTACAGTGCCTTTGGGACAAAGGGAATTTCCCGTGCACGGCTCCTTGCCAGACCCCCCCATGTTCGTTGCGGCGGCTTTTGCTAATTTTTTGCACAATCAAGGCATACATCTGAGCAAAGCTCCAGTTTCCGCAAGAATTTCCCGGCAGTTTGGCCTTACAGTACCTCAACTTACCGACACCCTGTCTGTCTGGGTGTCGTCATCCTTGATGCAAATTGCAAACTTTACAAATTTCAGGAGCGATAATTCCTTTTCCGAAGCATTGCTCAAAACTATTGCCCACCGGAAGGGACACCCCGCAACCACAGCAGCCGGAGCGGCTGCCATTCGCAGTTTTTGGCAAAACCAAGGCATCAATACCCAGGGAATGTTTTTGTTTGACGGGAGCGGATTATCTCCATCAAACCGGGTTACTGCAGGGCAATTGGCACATATCTTAAACATTTTAGCCCGAAGAAACTATTTCCCGGCCTTTTCCGAAAGTTTACCCCTTGCCGGCCAAACAGGCTCATTGGCCCATGTGTTTCGAGGCACAAAGAGCCAGGGAGTTTTGAGAGCCAAAACAGGCACCCTGTCTCATGTAAGGGCATTTGCAGGATATACCAAAACCCAAAGCGGGCGAACGGTTGCTTTTGCCTTTCTCGTAAACCATTTTCACGGAACGGGATCCGAGCTGCGAAATGAAATGGTGCTGATAATGGATGCAATTACAAGATATAATCAATAATTGCCTTTTTTTATAAAAATTAATGCAAAAAATCTCAAAAATTAAAAAATCTGGATAATTTAGCGTCAAATAAGCTGTTGTATTGAAACTATAAAATATCGAAAATCATGGAGCATATTGAATGGGGAAATCTTCCTTTCGGATACTATAAAACTGATTATAATTTGAGGTGTTATTACAGAAATGGCAAATGGGGTGAAGTCGAGGTTTCGTCATCGGAATATATAAACATCCACATGGCTGCCACCTGCCTGCACTATGGCCAGGAAGCATTTGAAGGCATGAAGGCTTACCGGGGCAATGATGGTTTGATAAGGCTCTTTCGTTGGCAGGAAAACGCCAAACGCATTCGCAAGTCGGCAGAAGGCATTCTAATGGCCATGGTTCCTGACGAATTGTATTTCGAGATGGTATCAAAGGCAGTCCTTCTCAACAAGCGCTTCGTGCCCCCATTTGGCCATGGTGCTGCATTATACATCAGGCCGTTGCTCATAGGCACAGGGGTGCAGGTGGGCGTAAAACCAGCCACAGAATACCTTTTTATGGTGTTTGTCGGCCCTGTTGGCCCATATTTCAAAGAAGGTTTCAACCCAGTAAATATGCAAATTATCAGGGATTTTGACAGGGCAGCTCCATTAGGTACGGGTCATATTAAAGTGGGTGGCAATTATGCCGGAAGCCTTTTTGCATCAGAAAGAGCAAAGGCAGAAGGATATGCCGCTGCATTGTTTCTCGAAGCAAAAGAAAAAAAATATATTGATGAGGCCGGACCGGCAAACTTTTTCGGAATCAAAAACAACACTTACATTACCCCAAAATCGAGTTCCATATTACCATCTATAACCAATATGAGCCTGATGCAGCTTGCAACCGATATGGGAATCACTGTTGAGCGCCGGGAGGTGGCCGTTGAAGAACTGGATTCTTTTGAAGAAGCAGGTGCATGTGGCACTGCTGCAATCATTTCTCCAATTGGAAAAATTGTGGACAGAGAAACCGGCAAAATCTATGTTTTCAGCAAAAACGGAGAAGCCGGGCCCATTTCAACCCAACTTTACAATAAGTTGCTTGCCATTCAGTATGGAAATGAACCTGACCCACACAACTGGATAACGATTTTGAATCCGTAAGAATACTACGGTTCATTTGAAAGACCTGTATTCAATTCAGAAAGTCTCTTAATGATCTTTTGGCTCAGACACCAGCGACCATGCAAATGCCGAAAATGCAACAGTTGCGGCTGCAATAGCAAACACCACTCCCTTGCTTTCCATGCCACTCACCAACTCCCCTATTCCAAGACTTGCCACAAATTGTGGCAGAACTACCGAAAGGTTAAACAATCCCATATAGAGTCCCATGCGTTGCTGAGGCACTTTTTGCGACATAATGGCAAAAGGCAGGCTTATGGTGGAAGCCCAACCGATACCCACAACGGCCATTAAGGCGTATAAAGCTGCCACTGAATAGCCAAACTGCAGGATCAGGAAATATCCTAAGGCCATAACTCCCAAGCTCATTGCGTGGGTTTTCACCCTTCCATACTTGTTGGCAAGCGGCTCAAGCAGCAATACAGGAATAATGGCAGCAACCAGATTAAGTGCAAAGAAGCTCCAGTTGATGATTTGACCTATGTAATTGTTTATGTCGGAAACTATTTCAGCTTGTGAGGGAGTGAGCTCGGCACCTGACATACCCAAAAGCAAAAGCTGTGTGGCATCGAATTCAAAAGCTTTGAATTCGGGCAATCTGTATTGCACAAAAGCAAACATATAAATAAACATGGTTTGTACTCCCACCCATGTAAAAGAATGTGCAGCCAGCACCTTGCGAAAACCTGTCAGGCCTGCTTCTTCTTTTGATAGGTTTTTCTCTGATTTTAGCAGCGACTCGAAAATCAGGTAAAGGGTAATCAACAGACACACCAGTTCGAAAGTGTAGCCAGGAAATGATGGGATTCCGCCGATTCGTACAACCAATCCATAAACTGCATAGATAAGAAAACCCCAAAGCGGCCGGATTATTCGGAGAATTTCCAGGGGAGAATTTTCCTTGTTGCGAGCTTTAGAGGATTGGGAAGCATCCACTGTGGAACTCTCATCTGGGTTATCCGACCCCAGCACTTTAGGCTCTTTGACGAAGAACGGAGGTATAATGGAAAACAGAAGCACAAGGCCAACTCCAAAATAAATCAATACATAATTGTTCAAAAGTGCCCCAATCAGGTAAGCCATCACACCAAATGAACCCGAAACAGTTTGCATCCAGGTATATCCCTTTGTGCGGGCCCTGCCTTCGGGGGTAACATCTGCAATAATGCTCCGGGTTGGATTGAAACTCACATTGATTGCCAGATCGAGGGTAAGGCTAACGATAATTGCAATTCCCAGAATTCCCCCAATTCCCATGGCTCCGTGAATGACCCCAATATTTGGTAATGCAAGCAGCATAAGAGAGGCCAGCACTCCACCTATTAGGATAAAGGGGCGACGACGGCCGTTCCAAAACCAGACCTTGTCGCTGATAACCCCTATAAGTACCTGGCCAATAATACCTGCCAATGGCCCTGTAGCCCATACCAAACCCACATCATGAATCTCTAGCCCATAGCGGGTAGTCAATATCCAACTCAAGGCAGCAATTTGTACTGATAGGGCAAACCCCATTGCCGTAGCCGGAAGGCTAAGCAGAGCATAAAACGAATTTGACAGCTTTTTCTGAAAAGGTAACATAAGTATTTATTTTATTTCAGTTCATTGTATATTTGGATTGCATTCTACTGATTCTTCGCATCCGTCATTCTGCCCGCCGAGGATACTCCATTCCGTTTTCTGCGAAAGTGCGAAGGATTATTGGGCCTGGATCCACCTGAAGGTTTAGACAACACTTTAGAAACCTTGCCTGACCCGTAAGAGGATTCAGGGCTACTTTCGGTGATATGAATTACTGACCCAAGAAATCTCTGAATGGCGTCAAATTTGCGTTTCTCCTCTGGAGAAACAAGTGTGCACGCCCTTCCTTTTGACCTCGCACGGGCCGTTCGCCCAACGCGGTGCACATAGTCTTCTGCATCGCGAGGCACCTGATAGTTGATTACCAAGTCAATATCTTCAACATCAATTCCCCTCGACAAAATATCTGTTGCCACCAGTACCCGAATCTGCCGACTCTTGAAATGATTCAACACATTCTCCCTGCTGCTCTGGTCCAGGTCGGAGTGAATCTCTCCTACCGACCCCATCTTTTTCGTGAGATTTTGTGAAAGTTTCTTTACATCGGCTTTAGTCTGACAGAAAACAAGTATTGATTGCAATGTGGGGTCAGACTGGATAATCTCCACTACTTTGTCCGATTTTCGGCGTTCATCAATAAAAATCGCTTCCTGCTTTATTTGATCGGGAGGCGTAGCCATGTTGATACTCACCTCAAGGGGGTTAAATAGAATACGGCGAGCCAACTCACGGATATTGCCCGGCATAGTTGCCGAAAAAAGTAAACTCTGCCTTTTTTCAGGTAAATAGGAAAGAATCTTTAAAATATCACCCAAAAAGCCCATATCGAGCATACGATCGGCCTCATCGAGCACAAGGCACTTCAGGTTGCTGAAGTCAGCATAACCTAAATTCAGATGGCTGATGAGTCTCCCCGGAGTACAAACCAATATATCAGAACCACTGGTAAGTGCTCTTTTTTCCGCTGCGAAAGCCGCTCCATCGTTTCCGCCATAGATGGCCAGGGAACTTACCGGAGCAAAATACGAAAAACCTTCTATCTGCTGGGCTATTTGTATGGCCAACTCCCGCGTGGGAACCAATATCAAACAATGCGTTGCATCATGCGAAGCCGATTGCAGAATATGATGCAATACCGGCAGCAAAAATGCCGCGGTTTTGCCGGTACCAGTCTGGGCACTTGCAATCACATCCCTGCCCGATAAAATTGCGGGAATCACCCTCTCCTGTACCGGAGTGGGCGTATCATACTGCATGGAAGATATACCTTCAATTATTCTTGGGTCTAACCCAAATGTTTTAAAGTCCAAAATTAATGCTCATAAAATTCTTAGTAAAAAACCATTCCGGCAAAGATATCCAAATTACCCGTAGTAAAATGAAATTGGAAAAGACCACCGGGGTTGGCTACTAAAAAGATTTCCATAAAACCGGGTTCTTCGTTTGGTTAAATAATACTACCTAAGCATTTTCTAATGAACTCCCTAATTGATAATCACCATTTCATCAATGAGATGCTGTTTTCCGGCATATTTGTGAATTACCCAAAGAATATACTGGCTGCTTACCGATATGTTGCGGCATTGGTTCACATCATACAAAATATCGCTCATGGTACTTTCCCATGTCCTATCGAAGTTTATGCCGATAAAATTTCCATGGGCATCAAGCACCGGGCTTCCTGAATTTCCACCTGTGGTGTGGTTACTGGCAATAAAGTTTACCAGCAGTTGCCCATTTCTGTCGTATGGGGCAAAATTGCGCTGTTCCAGCAAAGATTTGAGCCGGTCTGAAATGGCATAATCAGGTATGTGGGTTTCGAGTGCTTTCTGAAGAATCCCATCAGAGGTGGTGTAATAGAGGTATTTCATTCCGTCGTTGGGAAAGTAGCCTTCTATCCTTCCATAAGTTATGCGCAAGGTGCCGTTTGCGTCGGGATAGAAATTCCTGTCGGGAAACTTTTCCTTCAGCCCTGCCACAAATACCCTGTAAAGGCTATCAAGTTGCTGTTCGTAGCGGCTTTCAGCCACGCGCAGGGTTTGATTGTTGAATTGCAGAAGCCCGGCAGCCAACTGCCATGCAGGGTCACGCTCCAGCAGGCGAATACGCGATGGAGTAAAATTGTTTAAAAATTCAAGGGTTTTCGTTTCGGAAGTAAGAATGCTTCTGTCAAACAACCTGGAAACAAATCTTTCGATATCCCCTCTATGCCTTTGCTTTATCTCACTCAGCACCGGCGGCATAAGCGGTCCTTCGGCCAGTTGCAGATAATTTTGCAGCATTACTTTGGCAACCCTCCTGTCAGTAGCGGGGTTGTAATCTCTGAAGAATTCCCTTGCTTGCCCTTTCAGCCGATTCAAAATGGCCTGTATCATCTGTGGAGCGACATCTCTTTCCCTGCTTTTGGAAACAAGTTCTTCAAAGCCCATTGCAAACCTTACAATCTCAATTGCCCTTCCTGCCTCGTTATAAATATTGGTAGCCTTGCGAAAGGGAATAGCATTCCGGTATGCCTTGGCAAATTCCTCCATGAGGTTGGCATACTCTTCATTTCCGGGTTTTTGTGCCCATGCATCGAATTCCTTTTCGAGCCTTTGTTTGTGCTCAATTGCCGACAATCGTTTCAATCCACGGTTTTCGCCTTGCCATCTTTTCCAGATGTTGGCAACGCGGGCACGCTTGGTAGTGTATTGAATGCGCACTTGCTCGCTCCTGGCCATGTCTTCGTGAAAAATATCTAATATCTGGCTGCGCAGATTAATGGCTACCGGGTTTCGATGATTCATGATGAAATCCACACCATGGGAGGTAAGGAACTGAGTAGTTCGCCCCGGAATACCGTAAACCAAGGTGAAATCGTATTCCTGGATTGGACGATTGGAAACAGGAAAAAAGTGTGCAGGGCGATACGGTCGATTGTCGGGACTGAAGTCTGCCGGTTGATTATTGGCATCGGCATACACCCTAAAAAGCGCGAAGTCGCCGGCATGACGAGGCCACTCCCAGTTGTCAATGTCTCCCCCAAACTTGCCAATTGATTTTGGCGGTGCGCCCACCAACCTTACATCACGAAAAACCTGGTGAATGTAAAGCATAAATTTATTGCCGTGAAACAATGGCAAAACCTGGGCTTCATACTTTCCTCCTTCTGTCGCTCCTCTGGCTATTTCTGAACTTATACGCCTGATTATTTCCGTGCGTTCCTTTTCCGTTGCAAGAGCAGGTATCTGGTTCACAACTCTTTCGGTTACATCCTCCATACGAACCAGCAAGGTAACTGTGAGTCCTGGGTTGGGCAATTCCTCGCCCCGGTCGCCAGCCCAAAAGCCCTTGGTGAGAAAATCGTTTTCAACCGTGCTATGCCGCTGTATCTGACCAATTCCACAGTGGTGATTGGTAATCAAAAGCCCTTCGGCTGAAATGAAAAAACCTGTGCACCCTCTACCAAAACGAACAATTCCATCCTTGAGGCTTACGGTATCGGCACTGTACAAATCCTGAGCTGAAAGCATAAAACCCATCCGACGCATCTCTTCCATGTTTCTTTCAATAAGCAATGGAAGCCACATGCCCTCAACCGAAATCGCCCGGGTTGGCAATAACCCAAGAATAACAACAAAAAATAAAAATTTCATTTTCATCATGTTATGGATTTTTTACAAATTTTTATGCAAAATAAAAACTGACAGCCCATGACCATCAACACCGACTGCTAATATAGCCATTATTCAGAAATGTCCCAAAAATTGAAATCCGAAATCACAGGTATTTAACTTATCATTACATTACTTGCCAATGTGCTGTTTACATACGAGCTTGCGCGCAGACTCCCTGACAAAAACATGTCAGTAAACTGCCTTCATCCGGGTGCTGTTGCCACCCAATTGGGCATAAATCGGGAGACTGGCTTTGGAAAACTCATTACCGGACTTTTAAAGCCATTTTTTCAAACTCCTGCACAAGGCGCAGAAACATTGATTTATCTGGCAACGCACAACGAGAATCCCAAGCTCATCGGACAAGCCTGCTTACAAAACATTGCGACTCTCCATTATGCTTTGCATTTTCTGCTGATATTGCATTGCACTTTGGCGTGCTGCCTGCTCAAAGTTTTCGGAGAATGATGCGTGAATGATACTTCTGGAAACATTTACCAAAAGCCCGCAATCGGTTGTCATTGCAGCATCAGCCACTTCCTGGAGGCTTCCTCCTTGCGAACCTACCCCGGGTACAAGCAAAAAATGATTGGGAACAGCTTGGCGTACTATTCGCAACTTGGTTGATTGGGTAGCTCCTGCAACAAACATAGTATTTTCAGGAGAGCCCCATTCGGAGCATTGCTCAAGCACCAGCTCAAACAAATGCTTCCACTGCCCGGTACTAATACCCATTTTGGCTAGTATCTGGGGCATTTGTGGTTGCCACAATTGAAAATCTCCGGCTCCGGGATTTGAAGTCAGTGCAAGTATAATCGTCCATTTGCCCGCCCTGGAAAGAAAGGGTTTCAGGCTATCGCCTCCCATATATGGATTTACGGTAAGAGCATCGAATCCCATAGTATCAAAAAAAGCCCTGGCATATTGTGCAGCGGTATTGCCTATATCCCCGCGTTTGGCATCGGCAATTGTAAAAATGTTGCCTTGCAGGGTGCTATTGATGTATTCTATGGTCTTCTCAAGACTTATCCAGCCCCTGCTTCCCTGACTTTCGTAAAATGCAATGTTTGGTTTATAGGCAACCGCGAACTCACTTGTTGAATCAATAATGCGGCGATTAAACTCAAAAACAGGATCATCAAAATTTTTCAGAATGAAGCCGGGAATTTTATCAATATCGGTGTCGAGTCCAACGCATAGAAACGACTTCTTTTTCCTGATGATTTCAATAAGCTCGTTCCTGGTCATTTTGTAAAAATTTAGCTTACTACACCTTCTTTAAGCTTTTCAGCATTTTCAGCTACCTGCAGAGCATCAATAATTTCCTGGATATCACCGTTCATCACAGCCGAAAGGTTGTAAAGGGTGAGCCCGATTCGGTGGTCAGTCATGCGGCCTTGTGGAAAATTGTAGGTGCGGATTTTTGCCGAACGATCGCCCGTCGAAACCATGGTTTTGCGTCTTGAGGAAATTTCATCCAGATATTTTTTGTATTCCAGGTCGTAGAGCCTTGTGCGCAATACACTCATGGCTTTTTCCAAATTCTTGATCTGGGATTTCTGATCCTGTATGGAAACAACCAAACCGGTGGGAATATGTATTAGGCGAACGGCAGAATAGGTAGTATTTACTGACTGTCCGCCCGGTCCGGATGAGCAGAAAGTGTCTTTTCGTATATCACTTTGCTTTAAATCCACATCAAATTCATCGGCTTCGGGCAGCACGGCAACAGTTGCCGCCGAGGTATGCACCCTACCCTGTGTTTCGGTTTGCGGAACCCGCTGAACCCGATGAACACCTGACTCATACTTCAAAACCCCATACACCTTATCGCCAAGTACATTAAAAATCACTTCTTTAAAACCACCTGCTGTGCCTTCATTCAGATATACAACCTCAGTTTTCCATCCTTTGGCTTCGCAGTACTTCAAATACATCCGGTACAAGTCTCCGGCAAAAATAGCTGCTTCATCCCCTCCAGTTCCTGCTCGTATTTCAACAATGGCATTCTTTTCGTCCTGGGGATCGGAAGGAATAAGCAAAATACGGATCTCCTCCTCAAGCTGCTTTTCACGCTCCAATAGTTCATCAAGTTCCATCTTTGCCATTTCCCTGAATTCCGAATCCTTTTCGGTAGCAAGAATTTCTTTTGAAGATTGGATATTGTCCAGAGTGTTCTTAAAACTTTTGTAAGCTTCGACCAGTGGTCCAAGGTCTTTGAATTCTTTGTTGAGGGCGATATACCGTTTCATGTCAGAAACGATATTTGGGTCATTAACCAAATTTTCTACTTCCAAATATCGGTGGTAGATAGCCTGCAGTTTTTCCAATAACATACTCATTTACTTTTCAGGCTGCAAAGGTACTAAAATCAAGGGGAGAATTTTCAAAAAACAAGCGTAGTGCCATCAGCTGCAATAAGGGTTAGCCTTTTTGAGGATGCGTCTTCGCATCTGCCTATGATTCGGGCTTCGAGGTCAAACTGTCGGGCAATTGCCATTATTTCTTGTGTTACGCTTTCATTCACATACAATTCGAAACGATGTCCCATATTGAACACCCGATACAGTTCGTGCATGGAGGCATTACTTTGCTGCCTGATCAGGTTGAAAAGCGGAGGTAAGGGAAACAGATTGTCTTTCACAACATGGAGATTATCTACAAAATGGAGAATTTTTGTTTGTCCTCCCCCACTGCAATGCACCATCCCATAAATATACTCCCTGTGTTCTCTGAGGATTTCCTTAATCACCGGGGCATAAGTGCGAGTGGGCGAAAGCACAAGTTTTCCTGCATTGAGTGGAGAACCCGCTACCGGATCCGTTACTTTGCAACTACCGCTGTACACCACTGCCGGATCCAGTTGATTGTCGAAACTTTCCGGATATTTTCGCGCATATTCTGCTGCAAACACATCGTGGCGGGCCGAAGTAAGGCCATTGCTGCCCATGCCCCCGTTGTATTGTTTTTCATAGACCGTTTGCCCAAAGGACGCCAGTCCTATTATCACATTTCCACTTTTGATGCGGCTATTATTTATCACGGCTGCTTTGGGCATTCGCGCAGTCACTGTGGAATCTACAATAACGGTTCTCACCAGGTCGCCCACATCGGCGGTTTCGCCCCCGGTAAGCTCCATATTGATACCATGACCCCTCATTTGTTCCAAAAACTCCTCAGTACCCCGAATAATAGCAGCTATCACTTCACCCGGAATAATTTTTTTGTTTCGGCCGATTGTTGACGACACCAGGATGTTATCCGTAACACCCACGCAAAGCAAGTCGTCGAGGTTCATTACGATGGCATCCTGGGCAATACCCTCCCAAACCGTCAAATCTCCTGTTTCGCGCCAGTAAACATAAGCCAGCGATGATTTAGTGCCTGCACCATCTGCATGCATGATATTGCACCAATCGGGGTTGCCGCCCAGATAATCGGGAACAATTTTGCAAAATGCACCGGGAAACAAGCCTTTATCCATGCGGGAAATGGCGTTGTGCACATCTTCTTTTGATGCCGAAACTCCACGGAGGTTATATTTGCTTTGAGTGGCCATTTCTTTGAAGTTGCATTTTAATGTATCATAAAAGTCCTGGCTTTATCCGCTGCACAAGGCTTATTGTCGGCGCGGTGCCTGTTCTCCGGGTTGCAAGGAATTGTTTCTGCCTGGGCTTTGTGGGTTTGCGGGCCGATTGGGCGTTCTGAAATCGTCCCTCAAAATTCTGAACTCCGTACGGCGGTTCAATGCATGGGCGGCCTCGCGTTGTCGCTCCGACGGTAAAGCGTTGATAAATTCATCCGATAAGGTTTGGCCTTGTCTAAACAGGACTCCGTCGCGCTCAATGTTGCGGTGGAGTGTTCGGGGTTTTGTTTCTCCATAACCCTTGGCTACCAGCCTTGCCCTGTCAATCCCCATCAGAATCAGATACTCCACCACCGACTGTGCCCTGCGCTGCGATAAAGTATCATTAGCCTCCACCGAGCCTCGGCTGTCGGTATGCGAAGCAAGCTCAATCACCAGACCGGGGTTATCGTTAAGGGTTCTAACCAATCCATTCAGTGAGTCGCGGTATTGGGGCTTCAACTCCCATCTTCCAAAATCAAAAAGAATTTCGGGCAGCGTGATCGGATCGGGAGGAATGGGTGCCAAAATAAAATTCAGGGTAAAATCGTGGCTCACCGTATGGTCAGCGGTGCTCAGGTTACTTCTCGATGTGAAATATCGTGGTTTGCTCGCAATCACTTCAAATTGAGTATTGGGTTGCATCAACCCAGCCTGAAACCTGTATTGCCCCAGTGTGTTGGTAACCGTTTGGGAGAATGTTCCATCGGTTCCTAAGAGTTGAATAGTAACCCCCGCAAGGTTTTCGTTGTTAGATTGATCCTGAACCCTTCCGGTAAGGGTAAATTCAAGTGGATGCAGTACGAACGAATGAATATCATAGCCCCTGGAGCCATGCCGGTTGCTGGTGAGAAAACCTTGGTTGCGACCCGGGAAAAACAAAACACCAAAATCATCCCATTGGCTGTTGATAGGCACACCGAGATTTTGCGGATGCGACCACCCAGAAGGGCTCCAACTGGAAACAAACACATCGAGGGCACCCAGTCCGGGGTGGCCATCTGATGAGAAATACAACGCTCCATCATCTCTAACATAAGGAAAGGACTCGTTGCCGGGAGTATTCACAGGGTGCCCTAAGTTTTGTGGCGCACCAAAGTTGTCGGTAGGGCTACGACGCCTGACAAACCAAATATCCATTCCGCCCATTCCACCGGGCATATCTGAGGCAAAATACAGGGTAAGTTCATCCAGACTTAATGCAGGGTGGCCCAAAGTAATGGAACTATCCTGCACCAAAGGTAAAACTACCGGTTCACCCCAAGTTGCACCTTGTCGTCGGGAAACCCATATACGGCAACCCTTTGCAACATCAGTGGTGCGTACGCACCTGGTAAAAAACAGTTCGTTGCCACGGGCATTGGAGCCGGGTGCACCTTCATTGGCCTCAGTGTTCAGAGGACCTTCATCCAGTAGCGCAGGCGCGCTCCACGCACCCAATCTGTCCAGATAAGAAACAAACAATGAGGTATGTTTGCGGCCAAACCATGGGTCGATGGATTCTCCAAAAGCATCATCGCGATTGGATGCAAATACTAATACACTGGCCATGTGATCGCCCCATGCAGAAGTGAGGTCGTCAAAGCGGGAGTTGAACCTTGCTGCCGGAGCAACAATGAATGCAGTGGGGTTCTCTAATAGATAGCGGGCCGTATCCAATGCTGCAATCCGCAGCCTGCCACGCCAATCATCGGGTGCAAGCTCTGAAAACCTCCGGAAATTTGTGAGTGCTTCATCGGCCTTTCTGTTGGCAACAAGAGCATCAGCAAGATACAGATACACTTCCGGATTAGGATACCTCAGCCTGATTGCACGCTTCAGGTGGACTTCGGCCTGCCTGAAATTGTTCATTCTGAAAAATGCAATGCCACTATTGAAACTGATACGCGCTGCTTCTGACCGATCCTGACGCAGCACGCGGGAGTATGCTCTCCGATAATGTGTAACGGCCTTTGAGTATTGATGCAGCGAAAATGCGTGATCGCCCCGGGCTACACGACGGTTCGAACCTTGAACTTCGGCAACGCCAAACAAAAAAAATATCATTGAAAGGACAAACAGTATCCTATACATTGCCGTATACGGGTTTTTGACTTAGTACAACTTCACCATAAACGAAAATTTGCCGGATTAATTGCCTGCTGCAAAATCACTGGTTGCCCTTGTCATCAGGGCTATCCGATGATGCGGGAGCAATCGTTGCCGAGATTTTGCTGCGGGGGCGTTTCCGTATCTTCTCAAGCGGTGGTTGCTCTATTTCTTCAGCACCTTTATCCGAAACAACAGGCATATCCTGATTGCTGTCAGACACCTCAAGAATGTCCGGCTGTTCATACACATCAGGAATAGATTTGTCAAAATCATCAGTTACGGATAGTTTGACATCCATCGGGTTCAACAAATCATTCTTCAGATCGTCAATCCCCCTTTGCATCTGTCGGGCCTCTCGCTCAATATCACCAGAATAGCGGTGAATCTCTGAATTGATTTCCCGTTGAACCTTCTTCACCTCATTGACACCCTTGGCAATCATTCGGGCTATTTCCGGAATTTTGCCCGGGCCAAATACTAATAATGCAAGCAAAAAGATAATCAACAATTCACCTCCGCTGATTCCAAACAATATGGCAAATCCTGGTAGCATTCAGATTTTTTTTGACAAATTTAATGGTTTCTAGTGAGAGTTTGCTGCTTACTTGATTCGAAGATAAAATATCTCATGATAGTACAAAAGGCTAGTTCATTGGATAAATCCGATACATAAAATTGCCTTAGAAAGTTGAATTTTATGCAGAAAAAATTATGTAAAAAAACCGCTTCCTGAAGTAGAAAGCGGCTTTTAATCAATAAGTTGAGTTACTACTACTTATTTTTTCGCATAATCAGGTCGTAAGCCACCGGAGCAGCATTGAACAGCGAGGAATAAGTACCCACCGAAATACCTACCATCAAAGCAAATGCAAATCCTCTAACCACCTCGCCTCCGAAGACGAATATTATTAGAAGTACCAAAATAGTGGTCAAAGAGGTGTTGAATGTTCTGGAGAGAGTCGCATTCAGTGCAGAATTCACATTGGTTTTCAGGTCGCGCTTCGGAAACAGGTTGATATTCTCACGGATCCTATCGAATATTACCACCGTATCGTTTATGGAATAACCTATAATGGTTAGAATTGCTGCAATAAAAGTTTGGTCTAGGTCCATATTCCATGGAACGATACCCGGCAGCAGAGAATACAATGAAATTACAATCAAAGTGTCATGAAACAATGAGGAGAGACCACCCACGCCAAATTGCCATTTTTTGAAGCGCAACGCCACATAGGCAAATATGATGACAAGAGCAAACAACACCGCCAACACAGCATTTATTTTAATGTCGCGTGCCACTGTGGGGCCTACCATCTGAGAACTCAGCCTGCCAAGCACTTTGGCTTCATCGTCACTTGTAAACTCTTCAAATGTAATTGGGGTGCTAAAGAATTGCCGAACTCCTTCGTAAACTTTTCTTTCGGCGATTGAGTCGGCCGCAGGATTGGGATCGTCAATAAGGTAATTTGTTGTAATACGCACCTGGCTCATGGGGCCAAAAGTTTTCACTTCTGGCGCTTCGCCCAGATAATATTCTAGCGATTCACGAAGCTGCAGGGTATTCACATCCTGGTCGAAACGCACCACATAGCTGCGCCCCCCGCTAAAATCAATGCCCAAATTAAACCCGCGAATGGCAAGCGAACCCAGTCCAATAGTGATTATGATAATGGAAAAGATATAAAACTTCTTTCTCACGCCAATAAAATCGAAATTCACATTAGAAAGGAAACCTCTTGTGATACGGTTGTCGAAGGTAACCTTTGCATTCTTGTCGAGCCAATATGTAAATACCAATCGGGTGATGAATACACCTGTAAAAAGTGAGGTAAGAATTCCGATAATCAATGTGGTTGCAAAGCCTTGAACCGGTCCGGTACCAAAAACATTGAGCACGATACCGGTGAGCAAAGTGGTAACATTACCGTCAATAATGGCGGAGTATGCGTTTCTGTACCCGTCAGCGATCGCAAGTTTCAATCCTTTGCCCGCTTTCAATTCTTCGAGAACCCTTTCGTAGATAATTACATTTGCGTCAACCGCCATACCCAGAGTAAGCACGATACCCGCAATACCAGGCAGAGTGAGGGTGGCACCCAAAGAGGCCAGAACTCCCATGATAAAGAACACATTAATCAGAAGTGCAATATTGGCAACCACACCTGCGCGGTTGTAGTAAAACAATATATAGAACAGAACTAATAAAAATGCCACAATAAAGCTGATCATTCCACTGTTGACAGCCTCACGACCCAACGATGGGCCTACAATGGCCTCCTCAACAATACGCACCGGTGCGGGCATGGAACCAGCCTCCAGAATATTTGCAAGGTCCTGGGCCTCAGTAATGGTAAACTGCCCGGAGATTTGCGAACGACCACCTGGAATCTCTGACTGAACCACAGGGAATGAATATGCATAACCATCCAGAACAATGGCAATAGCCCTTCCAATATTATCGGCAGTAAGTCTGCGCCAAATCCTGGCACCTTCACTATTCATGGCCATATCAATAACTACTTCGCCTGTGGGGCTGTAGTTCTGACGGGCATTCACCACTACCTCGCCTGTAAGAGGTGCTCCCCCTTCGCGGGCTGCGCGTCTGATAGCCACTAGCTCATGAAAGTTCTCCATTCCGCGTGCCGGTTTGATGTTCCAAAGCAAATCCATATTGCGCGGAAGCAACCCCCGAGTGAAGGCCTGCGCTATAAGTTGATTCACTCTTGCTGTATCTTTCACAGCAGCGTACCCCACTACCGGACCTGCACCCGGCACCACTTGCCTAGCCTGATTTTGAACAAACGCCGGCATAAGTATAGCAAAAAGTGGATTTTCTCTTTCCAATACCAACTGGTCGCCGGCGGCAACAACATCTGTGTCTGTACCCAGCAAATCCAGAAGTTCCTGCCCCTCTTGAGCAGGTGGTGCCTGCAGGGCAGTATCGGCAACAATTGCCTGAGCATTGGTTGCTGCTGTTGCAGTACGAGCGCCTTCTTGCCCAAGCCGCTCATTAATCTCCACAAAATAATGATATACTTCCGAAAACTCGAATGTTTCCCAAAATTCGAGCCGGGCAGTACCTTGCAAAAGGCGCCTAACCCTTTCAGGCTCCTTTATTCCGGGAAGTTCCACAAGTATCCGGCCGGTGCCTTGCAATTTCTGGATGTTGGGCTGTGCAACACCAAAACGGTCTATCCGGGTACGCAAAATCTGGAAAGACCTGTCAATCGCTGAGGTCACTTCGGCTCTTAGGATGTTAAGAACTTCTTCGTTAGTGGAATTCACATTGATGCGGTCCCGCAACTTTACCGTGCTAAAAATAGCTGCTAACCTGGCATTGGGGTCAATTTCCTGAAACGCCTCGCCAAACAAAACCAGGTAATCTTCACGCCTTACCCGTTGCTCACGCGATGCTTGTGCCAGAGCTTCATTAAAAGTTGGATCGGCACTAAATTCTGATAAAACACGCAAAATATCCGGAACGGAAACTTCAAGGGTAACATTCATGCCACCCTTAAGATCCAAACCGAGATTTATCTCCCGTTCCTTTACCTGCCGAAAGGTAAAACTTGCTATACCCAGATTATAAACCGTTTGGTTCATCATCGAGTCCAGGTAAAATCTCTCTCTTACCTTAAAAATGGAGTCTTGTAAAATTCCTTCTAAAACCTCATCGCCTTGAGCCATTTCTCGGGCAAGGTTTATATATTTTTCGCTCCTGGCATATTCTCTGGCGTCTCTTTCTACTTTTCGGGCAACAAAAGTAAACGACAGTTGATATAGACTTACCACAGCAAGGGCAATGGCAAAAAACCTTATCAAACCTTTATTTTGCATTTTAATACACTTTAATGATTTTTTTTTGAGGGTGCAAATATAGAACAACTAAACCTTTTTACCAATGAGAAGTGAACCGGTATTACATTTTAAACAAGATTCTACTTCTGGCAATATTTTCTGGCAATATTTGAACGCATAGCTGCTCAATCTGCAAAGTTATGGTTTTTTTTACAGAAACTCGGCAATGGGTTATAAATCTAACAGTTAAAACAAGTTAATCCTGCTTTTGCACAGGAATATTTAACAAATCTGGGAATAATAAATACAAAAGAACAGAAAGTCTAAAACTAAAAAACAGTGGCTTTAATTTAATCCCAGTTTTTTGGTAATGAATGCGATAAGCTACAGCGTATGCTCGGCCTGAATAATGCCCATTCCGGCCAAAATGGCTTCCTTGTTGAGGGGAATTAGATTATGGTATCTTTCGGGCAGCACTTTTTCCAAACCTTTTAATACATTTCCGAGGTCAACGATAGGTTTCACCTTTAAAAAGCCTCCTGCCACTATCATGTTGAATACCTTGACATTGTTCATTTTCAGAGATTCTTCATAAGCACCTATAGCCCAAATGTTTATGTCTTTGCGAACAGGCTTGCGTATCATTCCATTCATTTCGTAAATCAAAACACCACCGGGTTTCACAGCGTTTTCGAATTTATCCATCGAGGGCTGGTTAAGTACAATGGCTGTATCAAATCTATTCAACACGGGCGAACTGATTGGTTTTTGACTCAGGATGGCAGTACAATTGGCAGTGCCACCACGCATTTCGGGGCCATAAGATGGCATCCAGCTCACTTCCAATCCTTGCATGATGCCACCGTAGCAAATTATCTGGCCCAACGATAGTACTCCTTGCCCGCCAAAACCCGCAATAATTATTTCTTCTGTCATGATAATGCGTATTAAAAATTATTCAGGAACCTTAATATCGCCCAATGGGTAAAACGGAAACATATTTTCTTCCATCCATTTATTGGCCTGCACTGGGGTCATTTTCCAGCCTGAGGAACAGTTTGAAACGATTTCTACCAGGCATGTTCCTTTTTTCAGTTTTTGGTATTCGAAGGCTTTTTTAAGTGCACGCTTTGCTTTGCGTGCATTAACAGGGGTGTGAACCGACTGCCTTGTAACATAGCACATACCTGGCAGAGTGGCAACCAGTTCAGAAATTTTAAGCGGATTACCCATCGAAACTATATCCCGGCCACGAGGCGAGGTGGAGCTTTTCATTCCGGGGAGGGTGGTCGGGGCCATCTGTCCGCCTGTCATGCCGTAAATACCATTATTTATGAACACTATCAGGAAATTTTCGCCTCTGTTGCAGGCATGAATTGTTTCGGCTGTACCTATTGCAGCCAGGTCGCCATCGCCCTGGTATGTAAAAACATATTTTTCGGGCATCACCCTTTTTATTCCTGTTGCCACTGCAGGTGCGCGTCCATGTGCGGCTTGGGTCATATCTACATTAAAATAATAATAGGCAAGAACCGAGCATCCTACCGGGGCCACACCAATGGTTTCTTCCTGAATACCCAGCTCTTCGATAACTTCGGCCAAAAGGCGGTGCGTTGTGCCATGGCCACAACCCGGGCAATAGTGCATAACCCGGTCGGAAAGCAGTTCGGTTTTACTGAAAACAATATTTTCGGCTTTAATGATATTTTCTGCCATGGTTATCCTCCAATAATTTTTTGTTCGAAAGCGGCAAGAATTTCATCGGGGCTGGGAACCATTCCCCCAAAGCGCCCAAAATGTTCAACTCTGGTTTTTCCGCAAGCGCCCAGCCTGATGTCTTCTACCATCTGACCTGCGTTCATCTCAACGGTAAGTATTCCTTTTACCTGCCCGGCAAGTTGATTGATTACCTGGTAAGGAAACGGGAAGAGCGATATTGGTCTTACCAGACCCACCTTAATGCCCTTTTCCCGTGCCATTTCCATAGCCTTGCGGGTGATACGGGCAGCTGAGCCAAAGGCAGCAAAAAGATATTCTGCATCCTCGCAATGAATAGCCTCGCACATAACTTCGTTTTTCTCTATTTCGCGATACTTAGCCTGCAATCTCAAGTTTACTTTCTCATGCTCTTCGGCCTGAAGCTGCAACGAAGTAACCACTACCGGAGGTTTTCCCTGTTTCTTGCCAATGGTCGCCCATTCCGGGGGCTCCTTTATGCGTGGCATTTGCTCAAATAGTTCCACTTTTTCCATCATTTGCCCAATAATGCCATCCGAAAGAATCATTACAGGAGTACGATACTTGAATGCAAGATCGAAACCCTTTTTAACGAAATCAACACTTTCCTGAACCGTTGCAGGCGCCAGAACAATCATTTTATAATCGCCATGACCCCCACCTTTCACAGCCTGAAAATAATCTGACTGCGATGGCTGTATAGTTCCAAGTCCGGGTCCGCCACGAACAACATTTACAATAAGACACGGCAATTCAGCTCCTGCCATATAAGAAATTCCTTCCATCTTGAGACTGATGCCGGGGCCCGATGATGTAGTCATTGCTCTTTTGCCACAACCTGCAGCGCCATAAACCATATTTATGGCGGCTATTTCGCTTTCGGCCTGCAGCACGACCATGCCGGTACGCTCCTCCGGGTTTTCTGCCATGAGGTATTCAATAACTTCCGACTGAGGAGTAATGGGATACCCAAAATACGCATCGGCGCCGGCACGGATAGCCGCCTCGGCTACCGCTTCATTGCCTTTCATTAATCGAATTTCTTTCATCATCTTAGGTGAATTATAAGAAAGTGCTTGTAAATTATTTTTCGCGATAAACCGTAATCACTGCATCAGGGCATACTACAGCACAATTGGTACAACCGGTGCATTTGTCATTTACCTTAATCAGAAAATTATAACCCTTTTTGTTTACAGTAGGACCAAGTGTGATTACACTCTGCGGACAGGTAGGAACGCAAACTCCGCAACCTTTGCATCGTTCAATGTTAATTACAATATCGCCTCTTTTTGCCATTTTTGTAATGTATTTCTGTATTTTTGATATTTGCTAATAACCAATCAGACTTTCCACTCTTTGGGGCAAAGTTATAATTTAATATTTATGCGCAAAAATAACAACAAGATTTTTTTTAAAAGCGAAATAGATTAAACAATGATTTTCAGCGTTTTGCGCAGCAATTTATATTGCATATAAATTGCATAACAAGGACTTGGATGTTATATAATATTGAAGGTCAATCTTTTATCTTCAATTGATTACTTAGCTTATAGGTTTTAATAATTTTAAATTGTTTGGTGCAATTTTTTCGATTTTTTATTCAATTTTGTATCAATTCATTTTTGAAATGAAAGTCACTTTTTGTTTAACCAAATTTACACACAACTATGGAAACTCAGGAAAAAATTATCAAGGCATTGGAGAATGCCGGTAAGGCCATGAGGCCGGGGGAAATTGCCGAAGCCGCAGGTTTAGATAAAAAAGAGGTGGAAAAGGAAATCAAGAAATTGAAAACCTCGGGAAAGATTTATTCTCCGAAAATGTGCTTTTACGACATTCCAAAATAAATGATCTTTAGTGTCTGAAGCAACTTTGAAGCTTAGAAGGGTCAGGCTACAATCTGTCCCTTCTAAGCTCTCATTGAAAAATTGCAAACATTTCACATCTGTTTATTTCTTGCAAACCCATACTGCAGCAACCCCTCCGGTAAGTTGTGTGTATTTTACTTTGGAAAATCCGGCATCCAGCAGAATCTGCTTCATTTCTTTAGGCTTGTAAAAATTGATGGCCGAATCAGCTAAGTATTTGTATGCCTCCTTTTCGCCAGAGAGCCATCCTCCAATTGGTTGGGTAATGTACCTCATCTGCAGATGAAACAGTTTCTTCCACAGACTATTATCCGGCTGGCTGGTTTCAACGGCAACAAAGCGGCCTCCCGGGCGAAGCACCCTCAGGATTTCCTTAAAAAACTTCTTGGTATCGGGGTTGCGATAGGTAAGGTTGCGGAAAGCAAACGCGGTTCCTACTGCATCGAAAAAGCCGTTTTCGTAGGGCATTTCTGCGGCATCGCCAAACTGAAATTGTACTCTTGAAATTTTCAACCTTTCGGCTTTTTCATTTGCGAGCTGAAGCATGGGCTTACTAAAATCGAGCCCATGTATTTCCACACTGTGATGCGTATTTTTTGCCAGCCTGAAGGCAAGGTCGCCGGTTCCGGTACACAGGTCGAGAATCCTGCCGGGTTTTTTGTCAAGAATCTTCTCAACTGCAATTTTTCTCCATCTTTCATCAAATCGCAAAGTCAACAACCTGTTGAGCAAATCATAACGATGGGGTACGGCCGTAAATATTTTTTGCAAAGGCCTGAAAGTTTTTTTTTCTGTAGTTTCTGTCATAAAAGGATTGTATAGAAGATTGCAGCAATTATTGTTCGCCATTACCTTAAACAAAATTAAGGCAATTTGGTTCTGTAGGTTGGCAACTGCCTTTTTCTTTTAGTAGCCGGGCGCTGAGCCAAATCGTAGGGTATCGCAAGCAAATCGCGGATAACTACCTAAGCACCTTCGAAGGATCTAACCTGCCTCCGGCACCCATGGAGCTCACAAGGGGCAATTCATTTGAAACCACATGGTGGATGAAAAATATTTTTGGGCTGACGGTATCAATGGCGTCCACCACATAATTTCTCAATATTTTCAGATTTCACCAACAACTCGGTGCGCTCCTGCCATGAGGTCGGGTTCATAATGATGTGTTTGGGAAGGTTTTTTTAAAGAGTGCAAAAGTATGCTCTTTCAATGCTTCCATTTCAATATTCTTCAAAAATGCCGTGTGCTCATAAATACTTTCAATATCAAGGGTTGTGTCGTCGGTTTCCATGAAAAAGTTCCCCACATTCAATTGCAGCAAGGTGTGTGTAGCCCGGCTGTTGTTGTGTAAAATTGCCTTGCCAAACGACAAAAGGCAGTCTTCCTTCATACATTGCATGGCAAGTTGTGCCGGGCCATTAAAACCATGAAAAATCCAGGGTTGAACAGCTCGGGTCTTTTTGCGAAGAGAAAGCAATTCCTGATACGCCCTTACACAATGCAGAATAAGAGGTTTTTGCAATTGCTCCGAAACACGGATGTGCACCTCCAAAACTGCAGTCTGCAGCTCTATGGATAACTGAAGGGACTTATCTATTCCCGCTTCACCGAGGACTACAACATTTCGATAACCAGCAAGATAAGTAAGTTGACTGTACAATGCCTCCAAATCCAAATTTGCGGCTATTTTCCACGGATGCAGCCCTACCGAAACCATTTGATGCGATGCATCGCTAAACAGCGAATGATCTTCGGGATTTGCGTTCAGCACCGAAACAACTCCTGACCTTGAAGGCTTATGGGTATGAAAGTCAATAAAAGGAAGAATACTCACCTGGTAGGTTATTTTCTGAATAGCTGACTCTGAAAAAGGGATATTGAAGATAAGAAGTATTGCATCCCAATTTACTTCAGAAAATTAAATTAGAGCGCGACATAAAAAGACATTTTCGTTTAAAATTTTGGACAATCGTAATTAAAATTTCGAAGCCCAACAATTGCATTAAACAAATGTGTATCAACAAAACTAAAGATATTAATCTGGAGCGAAACATTACAAAGCTAAAAATTCACTAAATTTGTACGCATTTTTGAAAACAAATTCGACTTATTTGTTTGTATATCAATGTATTACACGAGTTTTAAAAAAACATATGATTCTTAAACTTTCAAATTTCCAAAAATTACTGATTGAAAATGAAAAGCAACGAGGTTGAAAACTTGGTGAACGGCCTTTTGAAAAACAAGAAGGTCTATTTTTTCGGAGGCAAAAAGGCAGATGGCGACGCCTCCATGCGTAACTTGCTGGGCGGTAAAGGTGCCAACCTTGCAGAGATGATAAACATTGGTGTACCGGTACCTCCGGGTATCACAATTACCACCGAGGTGTGTACACTGTACAATCAAATTGGCCGTGAGGAGACCATAAAAGCAATAAAAGCAGAAGTTGCTGAGAATATTGCCAAAGTAGAAAAAGAAATGAATGCAGGATTTGGCAACAAAGAAAATCCTCTATTGCTTTCTGTGCGTTCGGGTGCTCGTGCTTCTATGCCGGGGATGATGGATACAGTCCTAAATCTTGGTTTAAATAAGGAGACACTCGAGGGGATGGTAAAGAAAACCGGGAATGAATGGTTTGTGTGGGATTCATACCGCAGGTTTGTTCAGATGTATGGCGATGTGGTTATGGGTATCAAGTATTTGCACCATGGTGATGAGGATGTTTTTGATATTATCATGGATAAAATGAAAGAGGAAAGGGCTGTCAAAACCGACCAGGAGTTGACCATTGCCGACCTGAAAGAGATAGTAGTTCAATTCAAAAAGGCCGTTAAGGATGAAACAGGAAAAGATTTTCCGGAAGATCCATGGGAGCAACTGTGGGGCTCAGTAGTGGCTGTTTTTGAATCATGGAACAACCCAAGGGCTAATTATTATCGCAAAATGCACAATATTCCTGCAGAGTGGGGTACCGCTGTCAATGTGCAGGCAATGGTATTCGGCAATATGGGCGATACATCTGCCACCGGAGTTGCCTTTACGCGCGATGCCGCCACAGGAGAAAATATTTTCAATGGCGAATATTTGGTAAATGCTCAGGGCGAGGATGTGGTTGCCGGAATCAGGACACCCCGTCAGATCACCAAAGAAGGCTCGATTCGTTGGGCAGCACTGCAAGGTGTTACAGAGGAAGATCGCAAAGCCAACTTTACTTCGCTCGAAGAGCTTTTCCCGCAAATGTATAAAGAGCTTTACGACAACCAGCAAAAGCTTGAAAATCACTATCGCGATATGCAGGACATAGAGTTTACCATTCAGGATGGTCGCTTTTGGATGCTGCAAACCCGCAATGGTAAGCGCACCGGCCCCGCGATGGTAAAAATTGCCATGGATATGTTCCGCGAAGGAATGCTCACCGAAGAAGAGGCCATCATGCGCATAGAAGCTTACAAGCTTGATGAGTTGTTGCACCCTGTATTTGATAAAAGCGAGTTGGAAAAAGCAAAAATTCTTGCCAAAGGTCTTCCTGCTTCACCTGGTGCAGCTACCGGTCAGATTGTATTCTTTGCCGAAGATGCTGCCGAGTGGGTAGCCCAGGGCAAAAAGGTTATTTTGGTTCGGGTTGAAACATCGCCCGAAGACCTCGCAGGGATGGATGCAGCACAAGGCATTCTCACCGCCCGCGGCGGAATGACCTCCCACGCAGCAGTTGTGGCGCGCGGAATGGGCAAATGCTGCATTTCGGGTGCCGGTGCATGCAAGATAGATTACAAATCCCGTACAATGACCATTGGAGATTTGGTGCTGAATGAAGGCGAATTTATTTCGCTCAACGGTACTACAGGTGAGGTGATTTTAGGCAAAGTGAAAACCGTTATGCCAGAGATGAGTGGCGATTTTGCAGAAATCATGAATCTGGCCGACAAATACACCCGAATGTCGGTAAGAACCAATGCCGACAGTCCGAAAGACTCAAAAATAGCCCGCGAATTTGGCGCCAAAGGTATCGGTCTGTGCCGCACCGAGCACATGTTCTTTGAAGGCGACCGCATCAAAGCAATGCGCGAAATGATCCTTTCTGACGACGAAGCAGGCCGCCGCAAGGCATTGGATAAGTTGCTGCCTATTCAGAGAGCCGATTTCGAAGGTATTTTCGAAGCAATGCACGACCTTCCCGTAACGGTTCGCCTTCTCGATCCGCCACTGCATGAATTCCTCCCCCACGAGACAGCAAATCAGGCCGAAATGGCAAAAGAAATGGGAATCACTCCCGAGCAAGTAAAACAGAAAGTTGATGCTTTGCATGAGTTCAACCCCATGCTGGGCCACCGCGGCTGCCGTCTTGGAAACACCTATCCGGAAATTTCGGAAATGCAGGCTCGTGCCATCATCGAAGCTGCTGTGAACCTGAAGAAAAAAGGCATAAACGCCATTCCTGAAATCATGATACCCCTCACAGGAACTTATGATGAAATGAAACTGCAGGAAGACATAGTACGCGAAACAGCCGAGAAAGTTTTTGCAGAAAATGGCCTGAAAGTTCCTTACCTGGTAGGTACCATGATTGAGATACCCCGCGCCACCCTAGTTGCCGACAAGATTGCCCAAAGTGCCGAGTTCTTCTCGTTCGGAACCAACGACCTTACCCAGATGACATTTGGCTTCTCGCGCGACGATGCAGGTAGCTTTCTACCGATCTACATCGAAAAGGGATTGCTCAAGCACGACCCGTTCCAGATTCTTGACCAGGAAGGTGTTGGCGAGTTGATTAAAATTGCGATCGAACGCGGTCGCAAAGGTCGTCCGGGAATTAAGATTGGAATTTGCGGCGAGCATGGTGGTGAGCCATCATCCGTAGAATTCTGCCACAGGGTTGGTATGGACTATGTAAGCTGCTCTCCATTCCGCGTTCCGATTGCCAGGTTGGCAGCAGCTCAGGCTGTGGTACGCGAAATCCTTGCTAAAAAAGGAGCCGCAACATACTCTACAGCTTAATAGCTGATTGCTGAAAGTAACAAAAGAGGTTGTCGCAAAAAGACAGCCTCTTTTTTTTTGCCTACCCTGCATGATGTTGATGCTTAGGTTGCCCTCCTCTTGGGATGACCCAAACCACCGGAAGGCCCTTTCTGGAGTACCTGAAGACAGAGTTGCGCTTTCGAGCCCCTTTATCTGGTCGTCAGTTGTATTGTTAAATCCAAAGCATTCGCAACTAACATAAGATTTGATATTCTCACATCTTCACCATTTTTAATCCGTGAAATATATGCCCTTTTTTTCCAACTACTTCTGCGAGTTTTTCTTGACTCATGTTAAGTTCCTTTCTTCCATTTCTGAGTAATTTCGCCGAAATAGTAAGAATAAGCGTTTTCACGAAATTTCTCTCGACTGTCAGAGCCTTTTTTTCCGTATCGCTCGTCTAATAAGTCTTTTGCTTTATATGTTTTCATAATTCTTTGTTTTTTTCAGATACTCTTCCAATATTATTTCCGCTTCTTATATTGTTTTCAAATAATCTTTGTTTGATTTTTTGATAAATCCATTCAAGCATACCGCTTTAGTACATTCCGAAAAGTTCAAATGGTCAATGGCAAAAACTATCACTCGATATTCGTTTCCTGCTTTTATCCGCAGTTCGTAAAATTTCGAGTTCTGTAATTTCTTCACAAAATTTGAATGAACGACTTTAAGTTCCTCTATAATCAATACAAGTTGGAAGAATTTGTCCGAAACCCTTTTAATGTTATAAAGGCATAATCAGGACTTTACCCGGTTTTTCAGAAGGGCTATCTCGCCAATGGAGTCAGCCTTTTTTGTTTTGTTTTATTTCAAAGCTTTGTCAATTGCCACCAATACCATTTTGTCGCTTATCAGCGTCATACATGCAAAATCCCCTCTATGGCAATCCTTGTTTCCGTACACCGAACATGGCCTGCAACTTAAGTCAACCTGTACAGCATTTTCTAAGGGTTGATTCCAGCCATAAAACCCTGCAAACCTATGCGTTGCACCCCAAATACTAATCACCGGAGTTTCTACCAGACTGGCAAGGTGCATATTGGCCGAGTCCATACTTACCATTAAATCTAATTGGGCCATAATTTTCAATTCCTCCCCAAGAGAAAGCGATCCTGCCAGATTATGCACATTGGCCAAATCACCTGCCCATGTATTAAGTTCGTGCTGCTCTTTTCCCTTACCTCCAAACAGAAATATTTGCATTTCTCTTTTTGCTAGCAAATCAATCAATGAGCGCATCCTCTCTTCGGGCCACATCTTCCACTTATGCTTGGCAAACGGGGCAATCCCAATTTTTTTTCCCTGTAGGGTCAGAGCCTTATGTGCAGGTTTGCTACAACCAACCGCGTATATGCTTTTGCCGGGAAAGGGGATTAATTCAAATGGATAGCCGCCCTTTTCAAAGACCTTACGGTAGCGCTCAAAGGTGGTTTCAAGGGGCTTAAATATTTTCTTTGTTTTTCGGGTAAGCCCCCTTTTATCCTTTCGACCTTTATTAATTGTGATGACTTTGACGCCGATAATACGGAAAAGAGATGTAATAATACCACTTCGTAATACCCCATGCAAATCTGCAATGAAACTAAACGGCCCAAATTTCCTTAGTGCCAAAAAAAGCTTTATTATCCCTAAAATTCCTTTGTAATCCTTTTTGAAGTTAGCTCCATAAAATGAAACACCTTCAATTGGATTGATAAGATCATGGGCAAATGGCTGCGACACAAAAATGATTTCAGCACCAGGGTATCTGGCCTTCAACGACCACAAAACAGGTATAGTCATTGCAACATCTCCCAAAGCGCTAAATCTCAGCACAAGAATTTTTGGAGAAACTTCCATCTTCTATTTTTTGTACAAGACAGGGTTTAATGTGGGGTCGTTGTACATTTTCATTTGCTTGTAAAGCTTCATGTATTTTTTTCCAGCTTCAATATCGGCAAGCAATTCGTCAATAGCACGACTTAGATCTTCTCTCTGAGTAAGCAATATTTGATGTTTTTGCTTACATGATTCAAGATGTTGGGCAGTTGCATCAGGGCGAAGTGTCTCCTGCTCCATATGATATATTTTCAGCGCCAGGATTGACAACCGGTCAACAGCCCAGGCAGGGGTCTCGGTATTTAACCCTGCCCCTGGCAAAACCTTCACATCTTTGAATTTATCCATGAAATAACCATCTATAAATTCAACAAGGTCGGTTCTTTCCTGATTTGACTTATCAATACGCCTTTTTATGGTTAGCGCCTCGGTGGGGTCTATTTTGGGATCACGGATTATATCTTCCAAATGCCATTGTACAGCATCAATCCAGTTTTTTGAAAACAAAAGAAATTCAATCCCCCCGTTTTTGTATGGATTAACCGGCTGTGCATTTACATCATCAGTTTTATGGTACATCAGTGTAGCTTCCTGAAATACACGGTTGCAAATATTGCTGAAATTCATTTTCTTGCCTATTTTGAGTATACAATTGGTTCTAGCGGTAATGCATTTTATTCATCGTTTCCCTGCAAATATAATAAGGAGGTGAATAGAATCAACCTTGCAATGAACAATAATTCTTACTTCACTACAAACCACATCTAAAAGCTTCATTAAGTGCATAGCCCGGCAGGAGATGTAGTTCAACACAGACTCATCGCCAGGTCTTACAGACCACTCAGAGAACTGTGTAACACAACGGTTAATGTGTTTCGCTCATAGTCGGGGATAAGGTCTGCGTTGTTTTGGATGATTTGTTTTACCAAACATTCTTATTTCTTCATCGGCTCTATTGAGATGATGGGCTACCAGTGAAGCAACAGCCGACTCGGCTCTGCAACAAATCATCTTGATTACATTCAGGGCAGGTAATAAAAATAAAACGCCTGCTCCACAGAGCGCTTCCTGGTGTTCAAATTGAGCCGGGGCAGGTCCACTCTGCCCCAAAGAAGACGCTATTCGTTCTTCGTAACGAGTAGTGGCTATGCCTAAAGGGGCCCATTGATCGGATTGATTGCGTGCACTGGCTGTAACAGCAACCAGGTTTTGGGTTAGTGCTTGAGTGGCTTTTTTTTTAAATTCCCTTGTTTGACCTGATACCGTATGGCCGATTCTCTTACTCCTTCTTCTTTAGCAATGCTATATACACTTTGCCCTTTATCCAGCTTTTGCTGGATGCGTAGCCTTCGTTGCCCTACTATCTTGTGGGCTTTGCCATGACGCGCATCATCCCCGAAAAATCCTGTTTCTCTTTGCTCTCTGAACTTATTATAGTAACGGTGTACGCTGTCTTCGCTCACGCCAAAACAATCTGAAATCATCCTGACATCTTTCGGAAAGCAGGGTAATTGTAGTTGTATGCAGCAAAAGTACCGCATTTTTATTTTGCGTTAGCTTTGCTTGTATCACCCGCTTTATTGAACATGGTAAGGATTTCTGAAATTAATATCATGCCCGACATGCAAAAATTTCAATGGCCGGAATCCTTACGGATATCCGACCATCATGTTCAGGTTTTTCCTCGAAAGGCAACCTTAAAAAAAACTGCCACAGCAGCTTAAACTGCAATTAAAAGAGATAATTCAGCCCGATATACAAGCCCGAACCGCCGTCCCGTTTATCAAAGGCTCTTCCAAAATCGGCCGCCACGATAAAATTTTCGTTGATTGCCACACGCAATCCCGTTCCGGCTGCCATGTGAATTCTTTCTTCGTTAAGGTTAAAATGTAAGTTTCTATCAGATATGGGTACATTTGTTAAGTCCATTTCAATGCGGTCGGTAACCATACCAGCATCAAAGAAGCCATTCAAACCCAAAAACACATTGGTGGCTCCAATATTGAAACGGGCAAACTTCCAACGCAGCTCAAAATTACCCATTGCAAAACCATCTCCAACCACTCTGTTTCGCCTGATTCCGCGCAGGGTTCGGGATCCGCCCAAACCTTCCGAATTGATACTTCTCAGGAAAGAAGTGATTACCAAGGGTTGAATATAAAAAGGAGGTCTTCCGGCAACAGTCTGCTGAAATCCAATTCTGTAAGCAAAAGAAAGATCGTTCTCAATAAGTGTAAAATACTGCCTGTGGGTGATGGCAATTTTTGCATGACCAAAACCACCTGTAACCATGAAATTTGGGGCAAACATCAAAACAGCTTCCGTCCATATACCCCGCATAGGCTTGGGCTCGTTGTCCCTTGTATCGTAAGATACACCTGCCTTCAAGTAATTGATCCAACCACCCTTGGCTTCGCCGGGTTTTATCAGCCCCCATTGCTTATACAAATCGAAAAGACCAGGCACATCTGGCAGATGGTTTTCCGGATCCAGATCTTCGTTAAGTTTGGCCTCATTTACAGAGCCTATTCTAAAGTTGTACAATTCAAAACCCGAAACCCAATTGAGATTTTCGCCCCATAAAGCACCCTGAAGGTCGAGTTTAGACCTGAACATTTTGCGGTCGAGGGCATAAAAAGCCCTGCTACGGTAGGGAAACTGAGGGTCGTTCAAATCCCGGTCTATAAAACCTAAATGAAAATTTGACTCGTGCCCATTAAACCCATGAAAACTCATCAGTGGGTCGGTAATGTAGGTAAGGTCAAAGGTCGTCCGAATGCCTCTTACTAACTGGTCAGAATCGTAAAAGAACCGATGGTTGCTACTACCACGCGTGAACCTCGAAATTTCGAAGTACAGCGAATGGTCATAGCGGGGAAACCTGGAGCCATCGCCGAAATAAAACAGATTTACCAAAGCTCCGTACTGAAAGCCCAGGTCGCTATCGAAAGTAATGGTGGGCAACAAACCACCCAAACGCCAACCTGTTCGGGGAGCCGGCTGCTCTTGGGGTTCTGCTGCTCTGACCTGCGTTGGAAAAAATATCGCAAATCCAAATAAAATCACGACGGCAGCAATAAACAAGCTACCCAAAGTTCCTTTCTTCTTCATACTTTGTTGTAGTTTAGTGATTAATAAAAATTTCTACAAGCGTTTAAAACACTGTGCAAATTAACTGCAATTTTCATAACATTCCAATGTTTTTTTTAATCTGAAGATATCAGCAATGCACAAATTGAAGCTTTCAAAACATCTCACCATCCAGGATTACAACAAATCCGCTGAAAGCATTTTGCAGCTTTGTAATCATTCTCAAATAAATTCTGGCGAGTGTAAGTTGAAATTGAGTAAATTGGCCTGATCAATTTTATCAGCCTTATGCAACCTGCATCAAAGTTATTGGTTACACTTACTAAAATTGCTGTTGGAACGGCCTCGAATTTTGTATGGAATCTGTGTGGGCTTCTAACTATGCGATATTGCATTGCTTGCAGCAATTTGGGCAGGTATTGCCACAAACCTCCTCCTCTTTCCCTGGATTCAATGGCTGATGGCGCTTGTAGTGCCCGCAATGGTGCTGGTGGTGTTGCGAATTTTAAAAATTATGGCAGATATTCACAACCTTAAGCAGCCTCCCCGTTAAAGCATCAATTCTGCCATAAAATTTTGTAATCCTTTTCAGCCAAAGTAATGAGAAATCCTGACGCTCCTTTTTCCAGCCTAAAACGAGAAATCGCGGGTGAATTGCACTACGATACTACTTGGCGCATCATGTATGCCACCGATGCTTCGGTTTATAGGGAAATACCTCAAGCTGTGTTTTTGCCTGCCCATGCTGAAGATGTAAAAAAATTGTTGCGCTTTGCTAATCGTTACCAAATCCCTGTTACAGCCCGTACTGCAGGGACCTCCCTTGCCGGACAGGTGGTGGCAGGTGGAATTATTGTTGACTTTTCAAAATTCATGAATCGCATTTTGGAGGTGAATACTTCAGAAAAATGGGTAAGGGTAGAACCCGGTGTTGTGCCCGATGACCTGAACCGGTTTTTGAAACCTTTCGGTCTGTATTTTGGGCCCGAAACCTCCACTTCCAACCGCTGCATGGTGGGTGGAATGGTTGCCAACAACTCTTGCGGGGCCAACTCACTGATTTATGGAAGCACCCGAGACCATACCCTGGCCATCAATGCAATTCTCAGCGATGGCACAGAGGCAGAGTTCTGTGAAATTACGAAAGAGGAATTTGAACGAAAATGCCTGACAAACAATCTGGAAGGAAAAATTTACCGCCAAATTTTCAATTTGCTATCTGATTCGGAGAATCAATCAGAAATCAGGCTCCAGTACCCGTTAAAGCAAATCAAAAGGCGAAATACAGGTTATGCCCTTGATTTGCTGCTTGAAACAGAACTTTTTGAAGCAGGAGGCGAGGCTTTTAATATGTGCAGGATACTGGCAGGCTCTGAGGGCACCCTGGCCCTGTTCAAAGAGATAAAACTCAATCTGGTAAACCCCCCACCTGCTGCAAAACTATTGCTTTGTGTGCACCTAAAGAATGTGGAGGAGGCCTTGCATGCTAATCTGGTGGCGCTGAAACACAAACCCGTGGCGATAGAACTGCTTGATAAAACGATTTTGGATTGCAGTAAAGAAAATTTCACACAGAACCGAAACAGGTTTTTTGTGAAAGGCGACCCGGGAGCCATTCTTGTTGTGGAATTTGCAGAACACGAGCATACAATATGTAATGAAAAAGCCGGAAACCTGGAGGCGGAATTGCGCCAACATGGTCTGGGGTATCATTTTCCGCTGGTATCAGGTAGCGAAATAGGAAAAGTGTGGGCATTGCGAAAGGCAGGCCTGGGCGTTCTTTCAAATATGCCAGGTGATGCCAAACCTGTTTCGGTAATTGAGGATACTGCTTTGCCGGTAGAGCATCTGCCGGAGTTTTACAGACAGCATACAGAAATACTCCGGAAGCTCAACCTCCGGTGTGTGTATTACGCTCATGCGGCAACAGGAGAAATTCACATGAAGCCAATCCTCAACCTAAAGGAGCCAAATGATGTGAAACGGTTCAGAATTGTAGCTGAAGAGACTGCACGATTAGTGAAACAATTTGGAGGATCGCTAAGTGGTGAACATGGAGATGGAAGGCTCAGGGGGGAGTTTGTGCCTCTGGTTTTGGGGGATAAAGTTTATCGCATGCTGGTTGATGTAAAGCGAACATGGGATCCCCACAACCTGCTCAATCCGGGAAAAATTGTGGCGGCCCCCTCCATGGACACTTCATTGCGATATGCGCCTGAAACTTCGCCTACCACAATTCGGACGGTTTTTGATTACAGCTCCCATTTGGGAATGCTTAGGGCTATCGAAAACTGCAATGGTTCGGGCGATTGCCGTAAGCCTCTCACTGCGGGAGGCACCATGTGCCCATCTTATCAGGCATCGCTAAGCGAAAAAGATTCTACACGGGGAAGGGCAAATGTGCTCAGAGAAATCCTCACCCGCTCAACCAATGAAAATCCTTTCGACAGCACTGAAATTGCAAAGGTTATGGAGTTTTGTCTGGTATGTAAAGCTTGCAAATCGGAGTGTCCTTCCAATATTGATATGGCCCGGTTTAAGTCTGAAGTATTGTATCACCAACAACAAAAAAATGGCATACCTCTGAGTTACTATTTGCAAAGCCAAATTGCCATGCTGCGCCTTTTTGACCCCATTTCCCCATTGTTGTACAATCTGCTGGTCAATAACAATGTATCATCCTCACTGTTAAAGCGCCTTTTGGGGTTTGCAGCCCAAAGTACCCTACCAGCAATGCCTACTGAAAACATCAAAAAGTGGATGCGCAAAAGTCAAAAAGACAAACCTTTAGTTCAGAGGCAAAAAACTATTTACTTTTTTTGTGATGAATTCACCCAGGCTTATGACCCACGGTCAGGGATTACAGCAATAAAACTCCTGGAAATGTTGGGCTATACGGTAAAAATCCCGAAACACAGAGCAAGCGGCAGGGCTTCGATTTCCAAAGGATTACTGAAACATGCAAAACGATTGGCAAACGAAAACATCAAACTGCTCAGCACTCTGATAAGTAAAGATTGCCCTTTGGTGGGCATTGAGCCATCAGCTATTTTGAGCTTTCGGGATGAATATCCTGCCTTAGTCTCTGAAATGCACAAGAGTGATGCAGAAAGAATTGCGCGTAATGCATTTACCATTGAGGAGTTTTTGGTATTGGAATCTGCAAAAGGAAACCTGACTCCCGAAATGTTTGACAAGCCCACTCACGAAATTTTCTATCATGGTCATTGCCACCAAAAGGCAATTGTGGGGACTGATTTTCAAAAACAATTGTTTGACCTTCTGCCCGAAACCCAGTTCACAGTGCTGGATTGTGGATGTTGTGGTATGGCGGGTTCGTTTGGGTATGAAGCCAATTCGTATGCCCTTAGTCAACAAATAGCCGAATTGAGGCTTTTTCCTGCCATACGCAATACTCCGCCGGAAGCTATAATATCAGCCTCAGGAATCAGTTGCAGACAGCAAATACAAGCAGGCACAGGGCGCAAAGCAGTGCATCCGGTAGAAATATTTTTCAATTCCCTAAAAAACAACAATTACAGGCAATTCCCATCTGATGTTGCCTCATCGGGTTCTCTGCGCTGACCCGAAAACCTGATTAGTCGAAGGAATACTAAAAGCCAAAAGCCGCTTGTAAGGCGGCTTTTGGCTTTATATGCAGATATTACGAATCCGTTCGCAATCACATGTTAGGCGGGTTCTTGCTCGGCTGATTCGTCTTCTTTCTTTTTGCGCGAAGCTTTCACCTTGGGCTTTTCTTCGGATTGGGTTTCGTCAGCAACTTCTGCGTCTGCCTTTGACTTTGCCTTTTCTTTCTCATCGAGAGCCGCAAGTTTTTCCTTCAGAACCTTTTTTTCGCTTTTTTCGATTTCAGATCTCAGGTTTGCGAGTACATCCAGATCCCCAAGAGTGGTTTTCTCCATGGTATCCTTCAGTTTTTTCACATTATTTTGCGCAGTTTTTTCTTTCGATTTGCGCTCAGCATTTTCCACTGCCTTCTCGGTTGCTTTTTGGTCCTGGCTTATTTTGGAGTGAGAAACGACAATTTTTTTGCTATCCTTATTGAATTCGATAACTTTAAAATCCAGAGTTTCTTCCATTTTGGCCGGACTTCCATCAGCCTTAATCACATGACGGGTGGGGGCAAAACCTTCTACCCCGTATGGCAATGCTACCACGACACCTTTATCGGATGTGCCTACGATTGTTCCCTGATGTACTGAGTCGAGGGTGAAAACGCTTTCAAATACTTCCCAGGGGTTTTCTTCAATTTGCTTATGTCCCAGGCTCAAGCGGCGGTTGTCTTTATCCACATCTAAAACCACCACTTCGATTTGGTCACCGATTTTTGTGAATTCAGCAGGATGCTTGATTTTTTTGCTCCACGAAAGGTCGCTGATATGAATCAGACCATCCACTCCTTCTTCCAGTTCAACAAAAATTCCAAAGTTGGTAAAATTGCGAACAGTGGCGTTATGCCTGGAGTTTACGGGATACTTTTCAACGATGTCTGACCATGGATCGGGAATCAGTTGCTTAATACCCAGCGACATTTTGCGATCATCGCGATCCAGAGTGAGAATAACTGCCTCTACCTCATCGCCCACCTTTAGGAAATCCTGTGCGGTACGCAAGTGCTGCGACCACGACATCTCGCTCACATGGATCAAACCTTCTACTCCGGGTGCTACTTCTATAAATGCACCGTAGTCGGCAATCACCACAACTTTTCCTTTTACTTTATCTCCCACCCTCATTTCCTGATTCAACGAATTCCAGGGGTGTGCCGACAACTGCTTCAGGCCCAAAGCGATGCGCTTCTTATTCTCATCAAAATCCAGAATTACCACATTGATTTTCGAATCCAACGAAACGATCTCTTCGGGATGACTTATGCGGCCCCAGGAAAGGTCGGTAATGTGGACCAGACCGTCAACTCCGCCCAAATCAACAAATACACCGTAGGTAGTGATGTTTTTAACTGTTCCTTCGAGTATCTGTCCTTTTTCAAGCTTAGAAATTATTTCAGCTTTCTGCACTTCAAGCTCAGCTTCGATAAGAGCTTTGTGCGAAACAACCACATTCTTGTATTCATGGTTGATTTTCACCACCTTAAACTCCATTGTTTTCCCAACATAGATATCATAGTCGCGAATGGGTTTCACATCTATCTGCGAACCCGGCAAGAATGCTTCAATGCCAAACACATCCACAATCAAACCACCCTTGGTACGGCATTTTACAAATCCATGAATAATCTCATTGTTGTCCATGGCAGAATTAATCCGCTCCCACGAACGAAGAGTACGCGCCTTTTTGTGCGATAAAACCAGCTGGCCGCTGACATCTTCCTGACTCTCGACATATACCTCCAAGGTATCGCCTATTTTCAGGTCGGGATTGTATCGTAGCTCTGAGGCAGGAATAACACCGTCTGATTTGAATCCAATGTTTACAACTATTTCGCGGTTGTTCATGGATACAACCTTACCATCAATTACCTCGCCTTCGCCTATCATTTTCAGGGTTTCGCTATACAGCGCTTCCATTTTTTGGCGTTCGGCTTCAGGATAAAATTCTTTTTTTCTTCCTGCGATATCCCAATCAAAATCACCCGGTGTCTGTTTCTTGAATACTCCGGATTTTTTAACCTCAACCTTGGGAGAGTCCATCAGAAATTCATTGGCCTCAACGGGCTGTTGTTGCTCTTGCTGATCCGATGGGTTCAGATTTTTGTTTTCTTCTGACATTGTAAAAATGCGTTTAATTGCTGTGGCTTCAGGCTCTGTAAACAGCCTTGGCCTGGTGAAACATTTATTGAATTTAGTCCCTGTTAAGGGATTGCAAAATTAGAAATATTAAACCAAACAACAAACTATAAATCAAGAATTAAGCACAGGGTTTCACAAGGATTGTATTTTCTTTTTCAGATTGGCATCTGTACGACTTCCTGGCGAAGACTGAAAACCCAAAACCCGGAAAAAACATCGAACTTATGGATAGTTTGCCAAATACTACAATTCGAATGCCAATGGTGATCTTACTTTTTCCTTTTCCATGGCCAGATCCACCACCTGTATCATGTCTTTGATGAAAACAAAATTCAATCCTTTAATGTAAACAGGGCTAATCTCATTCACATCTTTGCGGTTTTCGTCAGACAAGATTATGGTGTGAATTCCAGCTCGTTTGGCAGCAAGAATTTTTTCCTTAATGCCACCAACAGGCAAGACCTTTCCTCTGAGGGTGATCTCGCCAGTCATGGCAACTCCAACTTTGGTTTTCCTTTGGGTGTACGCCGATGCCAGTGCAGCAAAAATAGTTATACCTGCCGATGGGCCATCCTTGGGTGTAGCACCTTCGGGCACATGAATATGTATGTTGTACTTTTCAAATACCTTTTCGTCAATAGCCAGGTGGTGCGCATGGCTTTTGAGATACTCCAGGGCAAGTGTAGCCGACTCCTTCATCACATCTCCCAGATTGCCAGTGAGGGTGAGTGCCCCTTTACCTTTGCTGATGCTAACCTCCACATACAGCACCTCGCCCCCGGCCCAGGTCCAGGCAAGACCGGTCATGACCCCGGCAGTGTCGTTGAGCTGCGACAATTCGCGATTGAACAAGGGAACCCCCATGATTTTTTCAATATCGGCTTCCTGCAAATCCCCACTAAATCCATTACCCATAACAAGATCCTTTGCTTTAGAACGAATAACCTTGGCAATGCATTTTTCCAAAGTTCTGACTCCAGACTCGCGGGTATAATCCTCAATGATTTTTTCAAGTACCTTTTTGCTGAACTTTAGCTGGTGATCAGCCATTCCATTTTCGGCAAGCTGCTTGGGCACCAAATGTCTTTTGGCTATTTCCACTTTCTCTTCCACAATGTAGCCACTCAGATTTATGACCTCCATCCTGTCGCGCAGGGCAGGCTGAATGGTTGATAAATTATTTGCTGTGGCAATAAACATCACCTTCGAAAGGTCGAAGTCCACTTCCAGGTAGTTATCGTAGAAAGCAACATTTTGCTCGGGGTCAAGTACTTCCAGTAAGGCAGATGAAGGGTCGCCTGAAAAGGTCTGATAACCTACTTTGTCAATCTCATCAAGTACAAACAAAGGATTGCTGGTTTTGGCCTTCTTCAGGTTCTGGATGATGCGTCCGGGCATGGCACCCACATAAGTTTTGCGGTGCCCACGAATTTCAGCCTCATCGCGCAACCCACCCAACGACATCCGGATGTACTGCCTTCCAATAGCCTCGGCAATGGACTTGCCCAGAGAAGTCTTACCCACTCCGGGAGGCCCTACAAAGCACAAAATAGGAGACTTCATATTGCCTTTGAGTTTCAGCACAGCCAGATATTCAATAATTCGATCCTTGATTTTCTCCAGTCCGAAATGGTCGCGATTGAGAATTTTCTGAGCCTTTTTTAAATCAAACTTATCTGCCGAGTATTCTTCCCACGGAAGATCAACGAGAGTTTCCAAATAGTTGAGCTGTATGGAAAACTCCATAGCTGCAGGGTTTATCCGCTGAAGCTTCGCTATTTCTTTGTTAAACACATCTTGTACCTGCTGGGACCATTTTTTTCCCGAAGCCCTTTGCTTCAAATCGGCAATCTGCTGATCAAATGGGTTGCCGCCAAGCTCTTCCTGAATGGTTTTCAAGTGCTGATTCAGGATGTAGTCGCGTTGTTGCTTATCTATATCAACCTTTACTTTGGTTTGAATCTGATTCTTCAGTTCTACAACCTGCAACTCCTGAATGAGATATTTCAACACTGAGTTGGCGCGGTCTTGCAGGCTAAGAGTCTCTAGCAGTTCTTGTTTTTGCTCAATGGAAAGATTAAGATTCGATGAGATGAAATTGACCAAAAAACCCGGACTTTCAATATTTTGCAAAGCAAATGAAGCTTCGCTTGGAATATTAGGCGACAGTTTTACAATCTGCAACGCCAGGTCTTTTATGGTGGAAATGAGGGCCTTGAACCTTTGGTCATTTTTAGGTTTTCCCCCCTTGTCGAATGCTGCTACCTCGGCCTGGAAATATGGTTCGGAACTGAACAGACTTTTTAGTTGCACCCTTTTTCTGCCCTGAATAATCACCGTTGTGTAGCCGTCGGGCATTTGAAGGATTTTGATGATGTTGGCAAAAGTTCCAATTTTATTCAAGTCCTCAAATTCGGGTTCTTCCACATCCGGGTCCTTTTGAGATACTACTCCAATAAGCCGGCTTTTTTTGTACACATCCCGCACAAGCCTGATTGACTTGTCGCGACTTACAGTTATTGGAATAACCACCCCGGGAAATAACACCATATTTCGAAGTGGTAGAATGGGCAAGACCGGAGGCACCTCTTCTGATGCCCATTGTTGTTCCTCTTCCGAGCTCAGCAATGGAATAAATTCGCTATCCCCATCCAACATTTCAGAAAATCGTATGGAATCTATCCCAAAATATTTATTCATAATTTTAAAGATGTCAAATTGTCAGTAGTTTTTCATGCACTTATGGCTAAGCGTTTTTGCATTAAGGCTTATTGGGATCGAAAGTATTATATTAATAGCCTAATTTTCAAAACCATAGTACTAAGTCAAAAGGTTTTGATGATCCGGCCAAAAACGCGTGTGCTTAATTGCAATGATTGTGCCACAAGGCGAAATTGGAAAAAGAGTGACGGTGCCGAAAATTTGCCTGATTTTTTTTAGGGGCCGAGTTACAATCTCAACGGTGGGTATGCGTTTCGAACAAGAACCGCAACACATCCTCCTCCTCAGCCGATAAGGGTATCCCTCTTCGGGCGTGGGTAAGTTTTTCGGTAGCGAGTACTTTTTCGATTTCCACCCGGGTGAAACCCGAGGGTCCGCCGAATGCAAATGATGGGACAAAATTTCGCATATACCCGGCACCAAATATCTGTGCCGCAACACCTACAACAGTTCCGCTATTGAACATGGTGTTGATGCCACATTTTGCATAATCGCCCATAAAAGTTCCGCAAAATGATTGGCGCGTGTTTACAAAGGCTTGGTCAACGAAACTCCAGAGCCTTATCTCTGAGTAGTTGTTTTTCAGATTGGAGGTATTGGTATCAGCCCCGATGTTGCACCACTCACCAATAACGCTATGTCCCATGAACCCGTCGTGGGCTTTGTTTGAATATCCAAAAATCAGGGAATTCGTTACCTCGCCTCCCACTTTGCAATTGGGCCCAATTGCGGTGCTGCCGTATATTTTAGCACCCATTTTTATGGTAGAATGATTGCCAATAGAAACCGGTCCACGCAAAATGGCACCATCCATAATGTGTGCATTTTTGCCGATGTAAATGGGTCCTTCAGATGCGTTGAGGATGGCCATTTCTATTTTGGCACCTTCCTCAATGAAAATTTTGTCGGGAGCAATAGCTTTTACATGCGAAGGAATAGGCAAACCTGTGCGCCCCTGGGTTAGTAGGGAATAGTCCTGCTCAATGGCCACAGCAAGAAATCTCAGCATGTCCCACAAATGTGCCAACTTCATGACTTCGCCTTCATATTCTACCGGCTCAATGGATTCTGCAACATCCGGGTCAGTCAGTTCCTTTTCTATATCGCTTTCCCTCACACGGTGGGCTATGAGAATATCGCCGCTAACCAGAGTTTGGTCAAAATCCAGGGCAAATATTTTGTTTACAATTTCCGGATTAGGAAAAATGCTGGCATTGATGAGCAAATTGTCAGCCCCCTTAATCAAAGGAAATCGTTTCGCCAGATAGTCCTGAGTGAGTGTAAAGGTTTTGCCTCCCAGATACTTTTCCCATTTTTCGCGCATGGTAAGGATTCCCATGCGAATATCGGCCAACGGACGGGTAAAAGTGAAGGGCAATAAGTGATCGCGGGCCTGGTCACCAAACAATATATAGTTCATGGCAAAAAGGTAAAATTCTTATAAAACAACCGCTTAAAGATAGGCAAAAAAAAAGCCCTGTTAAAGGGCTAAAAAGTCATCGCAAAAATCAATTATTTTTGCTTGAGGTGCTTTTGATATTTTGTACGGAATTTGTCAACGCGACCGGCAGTATCCACCAATTGCTGCTTTCCTGTGTAGAAAGGATGCGAGGTGTGGGATATTTCCAGTTTTACCAGTGGGTATTCTTTTCCGTCTTCCCAAACGATGGTATCGCGGGTGTTGGCTGTTGAACTGGTAATAAAACTGTAGTCGTTCGACATATCCTTGAAGACGACCAGACGGTAATTTTTGGGATGAATATCCTTTTTCATACAAGTTTGGTTTTATGTGTTGCCAGCAATTGATTGTTGAATCCCAACTTTGGCAAACTTAAAAAATTAAAATTTTTACTGATGAATCAAAAAAGCCATTGTAATTACTCTGGTTTTTCAGGTCGGCAAAGATAATAAGTTTTTTGCATCGTTTCTAAAAAATTCTGTAAAATTTCACAGAGATTTATAATGCAAAAAGAAAGCAGCCAATGTATTTCTCAGTAAATTATAAAACTCCCATCAATCAAGGGTATTTACCACCAGCCCACTTCGCAATTTAGGCTCAAACCATGTGGTTTTCGGTGGCATGATGTTGCCGGAGTCAGCAATATCAAAAAGTTGTTTCATACTTACCGGGTACAGGGCAAAAGCAACTGCCATCACTCCGCTATCAACCCTCCGCTTGAGCTCACCAAGGCCGCGTATTCCACCAACAAAATCAATTCGCTTGTCGGTTCGCAGGTTTTTGATTCCCAGAATCTCATCGAGCACCAGATTCGACAGAATAGTAACATCGAGCACTCCAATGGGGTCGTTATCGTCGTATGCGCCGGGCCTGGCTACAAGTGAATACCATTGACCCTGAAGATACATGCTGAATGTGTGCAACACATCGGGCTTATAAATAGCAGCTCCCTTGTTTTCCAAAACGAAATTCTTGTTCAATTTCTCTAAAAAATCCTCAACCGACAATCCATTCAGGTCGGTTACCACCCTGTTGTAATCAATGATGGTAAGTTGATTGTCAGGGAACAATACTGCCAGGAAGTAATTGTAGTTTTCGTTGCCGGTATGGTTGGGGTTCAGTTGCTTTTTCTCTGCACCAACCAAAGCTGCAGCAGCGGTTCGGTGATGGCCATCGGCAACATAAAACTCAGGTACCCGGGCAAAAAGCTCTTCGAGATTTTTTATGGTATCATTGTCGTTAATAACCCACAGCTTATGTACGATTCCGTCGTCGGCAACAAAATCGTAATCGGGTTTTGCGTTTACAGCCTTCGCCACAATAGCATCAATATCGGGCACAGCCCTGTAGGTAAAAAACACTGGCTCGGCATTGGCATTCAGCACCCTTACATGCTTCATACGGTCTTCTTCCTTATCAGGCCTTGTAAGTTCATGTTTTTTTATCACCCCTTTCAGGTAATCTTCTACGCCGGCGCATCCTACAACACCGTATTGAATTTTTGGCCCCCAGGTTTGCGCATATATGTAATACTTAGGCTCGGTATCTCTTACCAAATAACCTTTTTGCCTGAAGGCTTCAAATTTTTCAACCGCTTTGTCGTAAACTTCCTTAGAGTATAAATTTGTTGCCTCCGGAAGTTCAATTTCGGGTTTTACAACGCGCAAAAAGCTATAAGGGTTATTTCCTGCTTCGACGCGGGCTTCGGATGAGTCAAGCACATCATAAGGCCGTGAAGCCAACTGTTTCACAATAGCTTGTGGAGGGCGCCAGCCCTTGAAAGGTTTTAAAATAGCCATAATAATGTTTTAAATAGGCAAAGGGCAACCACTACTGGCTGCCCCAGGCATTTCTTATTATTTGTTAACTTGAAATGTTCTATCGTCATTCTGGAAGAAAGCTACAATTTGTTTGGCTGCAGCGATACCGGCGTTAATGTTGGCTTCCGAAGTCTGTGCGCCCATTTTTTTAGCTGTAAACACAACCCTGCCGGCAAATTTTGCTTCAAAATCGGCAGCCGCATCGGGGGCAACATCCGACACATAGAAAATATCGGAGCGTTCTTCCATGAGTTGCAATAAGCCCGGCTCGTCTATCACTTCCTTGCGTGCGGTATTTACCAGCATACCTTGCTTGGGCAATAGCTTCAGCAAATCGTAATTTATTGATTTTTTGGTGCTGGCATTTGCGGGTATGTGCAACGAAATGTACTGACAGGTTTTATACAGCTCCTCGGCAGAACCGCAGGGGGTTATTCCGTCATTTTTCATGGCATCGGCACTTACAAACGGATCGTAGGCATACACCTTCATCCCGAATCCTTTTGCAATTTCTGCAACATATTTACCCACATTACCATAAGCGTGAATGCCCAAAGTTTTGCCGCGCAGTTCGGTGCCCGATGCCCCGCTGAATGCACCTCTAATTGCATAAAGCATCAAGCCAAAAGCAAGTTCGGCAACGGCATTGGAATTCTGTCCCGGGGTATTCATGGCTACTACTCCCTTATCGGTACATGCCTGAAGGTCAATATTATCATAACCTGCGCCTGCCCTTACTACAATTTTCAGGTTGGAAGCTGCCTCTATCACCTCCCTTGAGGCTATATCGCTGCGGATAATCATGGCATCAGCTTGGGATGCAGCTTCTTTCAATTGTTCCACTGTGGTGTATTTTTCCAGCAGCATCAACTGGTAGCCGGCAGATTCCACCACTTTACGGATCCCGTCAACAGCAACCGCTGCAAAAGGTTTGTCGGTTGCAACCAATACTTTTTTCATGTCTTTAAGTTTTAAGTTCCTTACTTAGCATGCATTTTTTCGAATTCTTGCATTGCTTCAACCAGTGCCACAACACTTTCCTTCTCCAACGCATTGTAGGTAGAAGCCCTAAAACCCCCTACCGACCTGTGACCTTTGAGGCCACTCATGCCTTTTTTGGAAGTAAACGAAAGAAAATCTGCCTCCAATTGCTGGTATTCAGGCTTCAGTACAAAGCAAATATTCATTAGCGAACGGCTTTCTACCTCTGCAGTACCAACAAACATAGCATTACGGTCTATCTCATCATACAGAATGCGGGCTTTATCCTGATTCATTTTCTGCATTACTTGAAGGCCCCCAAGTTTTTTGATCCAGCGCAGGGTTTCCATACAAGTATAAATTGGCAAACAGGGAGGTGTATTAAACATGGAGCCCTCAGCGATATGAGTTTTGTAATTGAGCATGGTAGGTATGGGCCGTTCCACTTTACCCAGTACATCCTCCCTTGCAATCACAAATGTAACCCCGGCAGGACCCAGATTCTTTTGCGCTCCACCGTAAATCAAAGCGTACTTGCTCACATCCATCGGACGGCTAAAAATGTCAGAAGACATATCAGCTATCATGGGCACAGGACTGTCAAAATCTTCAAAAACCTCTGTTCCATAAATCGTGTTGTTGGAAGTGAAATGGAAGTAATCCACATCAGTAGGAATGGTCCACCCTTTGGGAATGTAGTTAAAGTTCTTATCGGCCGAGGAGCCGATAACTTCAACCTGTCCGAAAAACTTAGCTTCTTTAATGGCCTTCTTTGCCCAAACTCCCGTTTCCAGATAGGCAGCTTTTTTATTCAGCAAGTTGAACGGCACCATGCAGAATTGTAAGCTTGCTCCACCGCCGAGAAACAGTACATGGTAGCCGTCGGGGATATTCAAAATCTCCTTAAAAAGAACAATGGTCTCATCCATAACAGCCTGGAAATCTTTGCCTCGGTGCGAAATTTCCATTACAGACAATCCCGTTCCATTGAGATCAAGTACCGCCTTGGCGGTATTTTCAATTACTTCGCGTGCCAGTACCGAAGGGCCTGCACTAAAATTATGCTTTTTCATAACAAAAATAATTTGGTTGAAATTCAGATATATATAAAATTCAAATTTTTCTTTGTAAAATCCTAAATATGCTAAAATGGTCTATTTCAATTAATTCTGGTATTTCTGCGTAACGATTTTCTTATGTTGCAATACACGGCAGGAATATAACTATCAATTATGCTTTGGTAAATTTCCGATTTTTTTACCGGAAAACCAAAGCCCAATACACAATGCTGTTCAATCATAAAAAAAAAGAACATTACTAAACTAACTCAACAATCCGAAATGAACAGAGAGTGTACTGTTACCAAAATTTCTGCGCTCCCAATGCAAGAAAACCAACCGGTTGCCCACAACATGTCAGGCTTTATTCCATAAACTAATAAATTCCGCGTGCTTTTTTTATCAATTCTATTTAGGGCAAAGGTGAGAAAATTATGGAATACAAAAAAGAAAATTTGCCATCAATTTTAAAAATTATTCAGACTAATTTGGCGGATTTAGAGGTTGTAGAGCAGGATTAATAAACACCCTTACATCCACATCCTCAGCCAATTCCCACCGCCCTCTATAAAAGCGGAAAGCATCAAAAATATTTACTTCTGGCACATAAAACCGAAAAATTCCCTTTAAATCAGGTTGCATTGGAATCAGCCGGTCAAAAACGATAGCCGGGGCTTTCCGCCTAACACCTTCGAATTGGAATTCAGGATAGTAATGAAGACTCATGCTGGCACGCGACGAATATTCAAAAATAATCCGTTTTGGTTCCCTGCCGGAAAGTTGAAACACAGGTGCCCCAAAAACCGGCCTGCCATTTACTAATTGAAAAGGTTCTATAACACGCATGCGAGTATTGCGGTCATTGCCCTTCCAGCCCAGCAATACATAAAAATCTCTTCGGCGATATGCAACATGAATCAACTCGTAATAAAAAGCACCGAACCAGTTTTCCGGGCGCAGACTTATATCGTCAGAGCGGTTTATGGCCAGCGTATTGTCGTGCAACTCCATGATAGCCGATGGCTGGTTTGAAGAAAACGGCGTCTGTACATAGCCAAAAAATCGAAAAGTGCCATCCCGAAAGGGTACATACCAAGTTGCTATTCTAAAAGTTTTGTTGGGGCAAACCAGGACTGAAACTGTCCTGATTGAACTGAAATCTTTATGAAAAATGCTATCTGCAAGCAATTCCTCCCGAAACGACTCCTGAAAAATCGCATTGGCTTCCAGCCGCAACTTGTTGTCGGTTGGTTCAATAATGTGCAACGAAAGTTTTTGCAATGTATCCAGGCGAGCAATAAATGCACTGTCAGATTGTGCTGAAACATTTGAATGCGCACAAGCTATAAACAGGAAGAAAAATCCTGTTAGAGAAACGAATAATGGGTTTCTGATTTTCATTCGCAAATGCATTATTATTTGAAGAAAACAACGCTTCTGTCAATGCTTTATTTTAATGTAAATTTAAACCTAAATATTCTTTAATGGTGCAACTAACCATAAACTTCTATGATGTTGGAGCATGTTCATTTTGCATAATTTTAATAAATTGTACGCAAGTAGCTTTTTACTTTCTCCATAGTTTGCATTCAGGGTGCGAGATTCAGGCCTATTGAGGTTATAAAATCCTTACCTTCACAACAGTAATCCATGCTACATTTGCACTGAAAATACTGTTAAGATTCGATTCCGGGCAAGACCTGCCAGAAGCACACATCCGCGCATTATTTTTATAATTCAAACTCCTGGATAAGGTAGTATCCCAACCGAAACCATTGCGCAGCTAATGATAAATCTTGAAAAACGCCTCAGAGCCTTTGCAGAAACCGGCAAAAGTCTGTGCCGTATTGCACATAGTCTTAGTACAAATCAAATTCCGGAAGATTTTTCGGAAGCAGAAAATCGCATGCACATGCAAGCTCTGGATGCGTCCAATATGAATCCTTGGTTTACAAGGCCTAATGTTGCCCATGCCATTGCCTCTATAGGCGAAATGTTGGATCAGGAAAAGCTCTCTAAATGGGTTGAGGGTTATCCCCAGTTGAAAAATTCGCCTCGATCACCTAAGCAAATTGCTGTGGTTATGGCAGGTAATATTCCTCTGGTGGGATTTCACGATTTTTTGTGTTCCTCGCTTTCGGGTCATTCAGTGCTGGGAAAACTATCCTCGCAGGACAAAGTTCTTCCTGTGGCTCTTGCACAATTGTTGATTGAAAAAGAACCGGGCTTTTCTTCCCGGATAGCATTTTCGGAAGGCCCAATAAAGGGATTTGATGCCATAATTGCTACTGGGAGCAACAACAGTGCAAGATACTTCGAATATTATTTTGGAAAATACCCCAACATCATTCGCAAAAACCGCACCTCAGTTGCCATCCTGGACGGAACTGAGGATGTAATTATTCTGGAAAAGCTGGGTGCAGATATTTTTACACATTTTGGACTGGGATGCCGCAATGTTTCAAAAATTCTACTCCCTAAAGGATTCGACCCGGCAGGGCTACTCAATTCCTGGCAAAAATGGCAGCAAATAACCGACAATCACAAGTACTACAACAACTACGATTATTTTAAGGCGGTTTACCTTATCAATCGAACGCCCTTCTTCGACTCCGGGTATGTGTTGCTGAAGGAGAGTGCAGACTTGTCATCTCCTGTGGCTGTACTGCATTACCAAACCTATGAGTCCTCAACTGAACTGATGCGGAATTTGGAGTCCGAATCAGAAAACATCCAATGCGTAGTTAGCCAGATGGATCTTCCGATAAACTTCAGGGTTCCACCCGGCAAAAGCCAGACACCTGAATTGTGGGATTATGCAGACAGGATAGATACAATGGATTTTCTCCTGCAACTTGGCAACTAACGAACAAACTTGATAGAGGTCGGATGCCCATCAGCATCTATTCCTTCGAACCTGAAAATAAGATTACCCGGATTTTCCTGTACCGGCAACCTGACCTGTACTTTTCCATTGGCATCTGGCTGAAGCATTGGAGCCCAAAGTACAGTGCGGGGAACTTTCTGATAAGCCGGATCTTCTATTTGTATCCGGGTTTGGAAAAATTCAGCAGGTGTATGGTAGCCCCTCAGATGAAACTCAAAGGAATGTTGTCTTTTGTGCTTCTCGCGTTTGGTGTAAATGAGCAATGCACCGGTGCCTCCCCGTGTTCCCAAAATGGCTGTACTTGCCCCGGATCTCAGCACCTCAATGCGCTCAATCTCAGAAACAGGTACATGTAAAAATGTTGAGCGACTTACCTGCACCTCATCAATAAAAAATACGGGTTCGCTACTCATCATAAAGCTGGTAACCCCCCTAAGAACAATCTGTCCCCCTATCACATTCAGCCCCGTAACCCTATCGCGCAAAATGTCAAATACATTGGTATAAGCTATGGTCAAATCGCCAATATAGATTTTCTGATCTGGTTCTCCAAACATGCTTGCGCGTTCACGGCTTCTCCGGGGGGTTGCTTCGCGCGAGAAAAATCGCTGCCAAAAGCCGGCTTGCGGCTTAGGCTGCCAGTTGGGTCCTCTCTCTGTTACAGCATGCAACATGGTGAGCGGGCCGGGCTCAAAAGCCTGACTCTGCCTCAGTCGGTCGAAGAGATTTACCTCGAATATCCGCCCCCTTCTGTCACGCGCTACTGAAATTAACGCCGTATATGTACCCGAATGATTCAGCCCTGTGAAGCTAAAGTATCCATCATCTGTAGTGGTAGTATTCAATAGCTGTCGATCTTCCTCAGTACCTACCGACAACTCCACACGAACTTCCCCGGTAGGTCGTGCTGACGACACAGGAGTGACTTTACCAAACAATGTCAGCCCTTGCTCCTCGGCTATGCGCAATTCGGGCAACTCCCTGCGGAGCAATGCTGTCCAGTCGAAGCGACGCCATCCGTGGGTCATCATCAGCAAGTCCAACAACTGTGCCCTCTCCTTGGTGTTTTCTTCGAGATAAAACCAGGGGTCTGAAATAGATTTGCCTAAATCGCTGGTGAGCAATAATTGGGTCGTAAGGTTATGATAGGTAGCGAAGCGGGGATCGCCTGCGGTGGTAACCCCAAGCACATATTTTGAAGTATTTTTTAAGGTATCGGCGGGTAATGGGAGATAAAAATTAACCAGCCAGTCTCCGTTCTCTTCATTGAAGCTGAAGGGCAAAGGAGCATCAGGGTCGAAGCCCCTATCGTTGTTTACAAACACGAGCCTCTCGGCAATTGGGCGGTCATCAGGACCAAATAAGGTAAAATGGGCTATACCATCAGGGAATATGCTCGATGATATTGTAGTTTCAAATGAATTGTTTACTATTCGGGTGTTCTCCACATAGCGAAGTTCGCCCCTGGTATGTCCCAAAATCAAAATCCTGTCAGAATGTGCAAAATGCTCGGGATTCACATTAGTACGAACGGCTATCCGCAGTGAATCGCCTTTCTGATCAATTCTAAATATATAACCTGTTGGCAATATTCCGGGTAATGGTACATTTTTGTTCCCACCACCGGCAAATTGCACTCGTGCATAGTATGTACCACCAGCCACAGGAACAAATGAAAACAAACCCTTACCATCATGAACGGTAGAAATACGGGCTACCTCATTGCCCTGTCCGTCAGCAATGATACCGGTTGCTTCAACTCCTGCCCCTGTTGCATCAGCTGCCATAAAGGCAACACGGTTTTCAATGCCGGCTACCAGATTCCCGCCCTCAGGAAAAAAGGCAAACTGCAGTTGATTCTGCAATTCAGTGAGCCTATTGTTAAATCTTCGGTTATTTCGAATGATGTCCCTGTCAACAAAGTTTTCTTCGTTTGGCGTTTTTACAAAAACATCCTTTACAAAGTGAAAATCATCAGGGAAGTTTATCATCCAGTTGGTATAGGCTTTAATTTGGTAATTGCCCCCGGGCAAAGTAGGGGGAAGCTGAATAGAACCGGAGGCAACCCCATTTTGGAGTCGAAGAATCAAAAACTCCTTCAGTTCATTTCCGCTATTGATAAACTCCACATACAGGTTTTGGGAAACAGTATCCGGCTTGTGTGTTTGTGCTGAGACCAGATACGCCTGCAACCAGATAGTTTCGCCTGCCAAATAATATTTTTTGTCAGTAGCAATCACAACCTTATGCTGTGGAACTCTTTGGTGATAATACCGGAAGGCATCAACAGGTTTTAGTTCGAGAGCTCTCGGGCTTTCAACAGCCCCCGGAGTACCACTACCTGTTACAATTCCCAGAGTGGCGAGGTAAACACCAATGGCAAGGGATATGTATTTGTACTTCGTGTTCATCGTAAAAAAGGGGTTACAACATGATTAAAATTTTGAAAACTTACATGGCAATCTTACAGGTATCAGTTAGAAATAAACTATTTCTTCACCCTGGAAAAGATTACCTTGCGAATCGAGACCCTGAAATACAAGCCTGATGCCCATGGGTTTGGAGTTGAATCTTACCCAAAGTGTTGCCTTGCCATTGCTGTCGGGCCTTACATCGGGCATCCATTTTAGAGTTGTTTTTGCTGGGGTGAATTCCACCCCGGCTTGTTTGCCGGGGCCTAAAAAGGTTCTTTCCGGCTGAAAGCCGGTTAGCAGGTATTGGGCAGAAACCTCAGGCAGGTCGGTACCGGTTCGAGTGTGCACCATAATCACTCCGGCGGCTCCCCTTACACCAAAAATACTTGCCGATGGCCCTTTGAAAATTTCTATCCGCTCCACATCAGTGGTTCTCATATTCAAAAGATGATCGCGGCTGGTGAACATTCCATCGATTCCAAACATAGGTTCGCTGCTCCCCCTAAGTGTAGTTGGACCTCTGAGTAGTACCCTTCCGCCCGACACATTGAACCCGGATGCATGAGTGCGCAGCACATCGAATACTGTACGGAATTGCTGGACCATCAGGTCGCGGACATAAATCACCTGATCGGGTGTAGCCAGTGATGCTCCGCCGCGAGCTTCGTCCTTGGTGAGTCTGGTAATCGCAGAAAGAGTAAAATCGGGTAACACTCTTTCGGGGCTTCGCCGGACTCCTTTTTCTGAAACATGGTGCCGGGTGAGCGGGGAAATGGGATATTCAACGGTAAGTGCAGTAATAGGCATTAACCTTATTTTGGATGCGCCAGGCAGGTGTCTTGCTGTAGCAGTAATTTCCGCTGAAACAACTCCCGTCAATGCCACATTGGCGAATGAAAAATAACCTTCTGTATCTGATGTAGTTGAGAATTGCCTAATTACATCCCCTTGTAACTGAAGTATTACATCGGCCGGATTGCGCAAGGGTATTCTTTCGGGCGATTCAATCTTCCCGGAAATGCGAAAAAAGGATGAAGCAGGAAAATTTATCCCGGGAATCTGCTCGGAGGCTAAAGTTTGTGCATCCATGCGCAGCCACCGGTTGGTAAGCATAATCAAATCAAGCTTTCGCCGGCTCAGGGCCGTGTAAGCTGACAGATAGTCCCAAACCCTGTTGGGCTGAAATCGGAGATTTCCAGAAAGCAAAAATTCTGATGCCAGATTCGAGGCATTCTTTGTTAATTCGGCATCGGGCCCGACACTGGTAATGGATAGGCTGAAACTACCCTGACCCTGAAATTTTGAACCCAATTCCAGGTTGATGTTCACCTCAAATCCATCTTTAGGTTGAACTGCGAGAGGAAAGACTCTCATATCAACAACGGAAAAATCCAGATTATTTATAAATTGTGACCTTTCTGCCAGGGGTTTTGAAGAAGCATCGAGCAGCACCCAATGAAGCACACCGGTATGCAAATCAGCCAAAGGCAATGATGTTGTATAACTGCCTGCGTTGAATGCGATTTTCTGATAGTATTCCATTCCCCTTCCGGAAATTGCTAATAGGTAATAAGGCGTCTGAGGATTCTTAGTATCAAAATTTGTTCTGACTAATACAACAACACTATCTTGTTGTATGGAGGCGCTTATAGTATATCCCCTTTGAACCGGACCTGGCAAAGCGATTCGTTGCTTTTGACCGGCTGCATTGCGCACTACAGCATGATATCCCCTTGCAGAAGTTGGACTGAAAAAAAAATCCCCATACCCCGGAATATCAGTTTCAAATGTAGAAATTGCCGAACGATCTCTTCCAAAAATTTCACCCGACACTACTATGTCATTACCTAATCCGTCGGTAGCCCTGAACGCAATTCTGTTTTCGACACCCAACAAAATCTGGCCGCCTTCCGGAAAAAATGCTACCTGCCATTGATTCGCAAGATCATCCAGCCTTTTGTTGAAACTTCGGTTCATCCTGGATTGCCTTGGATGAGAATAATAAGTCTCAGATGTGTTAACTACAAAGATCTCTCGTGAAAAATACAATTCGGTATCGAAGTTTTTCATCCAATCAGTATAGGCCCGAATCAGGTGATTACCTCCCGGCAATGAAACAGGAAGTGCCATATAACCAGATGCTATGCCATTTTTTGCCTGCACGAAAACAACCCGAACAACCTGATTCTGCACATTTATCATTTCGATATTAATGCGGTGCTCATCGGGAATTGGCACATGATTTGCAGCATTAGCAAGATAGGCCTTGAACCAGAGGGTGTCGCCAGAAACAAATTCGTTCCTGTCGAAATGCAGATAAAGGATATGCTGAGGGCGCTCTGCCTGAAGTCTTTCAACCATTAACTTGGGATTTTCTTCAAGCACAAGTACCGTACCCCAAGCACTTGATGAGAGAAATCCCATACCAAGTACCAGGCACACCATACAATTAAAAATCGAATATAAGGCTTTCAAGAAATGGTGGTTAAGTGGACATTATAAACTTGCATAAAGTTACAAAAATTAGAACACTCTGCAAAATGAATGATTCTGTTAAAAATGCATAATAATTTTTATGTTCAACTTGCAAATGCGCTATCTTTACCAGATAGGGCAACGGATTGTAGTGTAATGGTAGGTTTTCCTCTACCGTATTGTATAGCTTGTTGCAGAATGGCATGGAATGATGTCAATTTGTAACAGAGTTGGTAATGGTTTTTTTCGAACAATTTGAATAATTTGCATCCACTATGAGCAGCAACCTTATCGTCGTTTTTATTGCCTCCACCTTAATGTTTGCAGTGGCAGGATACAGTTCCGACCCTACAGAGAATATAAGGTCCATCATGGTAGATAACCAGATCGTGCGAAGGGGCATCACACATCAGGCTACCCTTAGAGCAATGCGTACAGTACCTCGTCATCTCTATGTCCCGCATGAGCAGAGACGATTTGCATATTTTGACCGCCCACTGCCCATTGGGTTTGGCCAAACCATTTCGCAACCATTCATGGTAGCATTTATGACTGAGGTTATCGACCCCAAGCCCCACTATAGAGTTTTGGAAATAGGTACGGGATCGGGGTATCAGGCAGCTATTTTGGCGGAAATTGTAGAAAAGGTATATACAATAGAAATCATACCTGCCTTGGCAAACCGGGCAAAAGAAGTACTTAGCAGGTTTTATGATAATGTAAGTGTAAAAATTGCCGATGGGTTCTACGGATGGGAACAAGCCGGTCCTTTCGATGCCATAATCGTAACTGCTGCTGCAGGCACTATCCCTCCTCCTCTGGTTGATCAGCTTAGAGAAGGCGGGAAAATGGTGATCCCGGTGGGCTCGCCCTACATGGTGCAGCAGCTTATGCTGGTTGAGAAAAGAGGTGGCCGGATGGTAACCCGCAACTTGATGCCGGTGCGGTTTGTCCCCTTTACCCGAAATTAACCATCGCCTGCTAAAAATATGACAGATTCCCGAGGCAGACAATTTTTATCGTTAGGGCTTCATTCGGCAGCTATTATCGCGTTTCAGATTGCGCTTATGCAACTGATTTCCAATGTGCAATGGCACCATTTTGCATACATGGTAATATCCATTGCCATGCTGGGATTTGGGGCCGCCGGCACCGCTTTGTCATTAGGTCGCAAGCGACTGGCAAATGCCGCCAACTGGCTGGTACCACTTCTGATGATATTCAGTGGGGGATTGATGGCGATAGTTTTCCCCATCAGCAGGGCTGGCATCATGCATTTTGATGTGTTTCTGCTATTTTCCGGCGGGCAAGGGTTTGCGGCATTGATACTCAATTACCTTATCTTTTTTGTTCCTTTTTTCTTCGGGGCCTTGGCAATTGGAATTATTTTTATGGTCAAGAGCAAGGAGATAGGAACATATTATTTTGCAAACCTGGCTGGGTCTGGAGCCGGGGGGATCATTGTCTTGGTGTTTATGGCAAAATTTTTGCCACTGCACCTTCCTGCCCTTATCGGAGCATTGCCGGTTGTTGCAGGTCTTCTGCTTTCCAACAAACAAACCTGGAAGCAAAATCTTGTAGCAGGCTTAGTCAGTATTCTGCTAATTGTATTGCTTGTAGCACGACCCGGTCAAATGATCCTCTCTGAATATAAGGACATTGCACTTGCCCGACAATTGCCCGAAACCGAGACCCAAATTCAAAAGCCATCAGCTTATGGATTTACTGAGGTGGTATATGCTCCCTTGTTTCGTTTTGCACCCGCCTTAAGCCTTACCTTTCACGGCGATACCCCCGGCGGACATGTCATTTTTGTAAACGGAAATTATTTTGGTCATGTATTGCAGCACAATAAAACAGGCGACTCACACCTGTTGAATTATACCACTATGAACCTGCCATTTGTGTTGGGGTCAAAAAAGCGGATTCTCAACATTAATGCCGGAACCGGAACTTCCATATCTCATGCACTGAGCCACAATGCGGCGCATATAGATGCCATCATCGAAAACCGAAGCGTTATCTCCTTATTGAAAAACGAACTGCGCTACGCATCCGGCGAGGTACTTCTACACCCGGCGGTGCAAGTGCACCATCAGCAAACGCGCAATTTTCTGGCCAATGCTCAAAGTGCCACCTACGACCTGATTATTTTGCCTCTGATGTCGGAGTTTGGAGGGGGTGCCGGATTGAACGCTCTGCGGGAGGATTACGACCTCACTGTGGAAGCATTCAGGGAAATGATCCGAACCTTAAAACCACAGGGTATGATTTCCATCAGCACCTGGATTGACCACCCACCCCGATACAGCCTCAGGATACTTGCAACACTTGCTCAGGCAGCAGTAGAGTCGGGTATATTACACCCCCAAGACCATATTGCAGCTGTCCGTTCGTGGGGTACGATAACTTTTTTGTTAAAAAAATCGCCCTTCACCCCTGAGGAGCTGCAACACATCCGCAAATTTTCCCTTGAAATGCAGTTCGACCCTCTGGTGCTTCCGGGAATCAGGCAGGAGGAGCGAAATTACTTTAACCAATTGAACGACACCACCCTGTTCAATAAAGTTGAGGCTATTCTCAGCAGCCACTGTGAGTACAATAGTACCTATCTGTTCGACATCAGCCCGCCAACAGACAATATGCCTTTTTTTTCCAATTTTATCAAAATCTCACGCCTTGCCCACTTATCAGAGCACTATGCGACTGGCCAACTGCCATTTTTAGAACTGGGCTTTTTCACATTGCTTGCCACCCTCTTCAAAAGCACAATTCTCGCCATAATGCTGATTATTATTCCTTTGACGGCCCTAAAAAGGAAAACCCAGGGGAAAATCGGAACATTATTGTATTTCGGTTCTTTGGGTCTGGGTTACATGTTTGTTGAAATCATCCTTATCCAAAAGTTTGTGCTCTACCTGGGGCAGCCCATTTATGCCGTTGTTGCAGTGGTGAGTACTATGATGATATCCAGCGGACTGGGTAGTTTGTATTCCCAAAGATTTCAACCTATACCGGCTACTATTGCAAAAGCCGGATTCGCTATCATGTTGTTGCTAACCATCATGCTTCTTTTTCTAACACCCATGCTGCAACAAACCCTTGCCGTTAACATGTATTTCAAAATTGCCATAAGCTTTGTGGCTATTGGTCTTCCCGCTTTTGTAATGGGGATGATGTTTCCGCTGGGCATCCGCCTTTTGAGCATGCAAAATCCGGCTCAGGTGCCATGGGCATGGGGTATCAATGCATGTTTTTCGGTGGTAAGCACCTCAGCAGCTACGCTTATATCCATTGAAGCTGGATTCCAGACTGTGATCCTTATAGCAATAATAGTTTACTTTGCAGCCTCAACAGCATTTATTATTTCCGGCTCCATTAGGAAATGGTTTCATTGATGTTTAGCAATGCATAGAAAAATTACCAGCCTTCAAAATCCCCTGGTCAAAACAATTGTAAGACTGAAGGAAAAATCGGCAGAAAGAAATTCTACCGGTTCATTTGTCGCCGAAGGTCGCAGGGAGGTGTCAATGGCCATGCAAAACAAATTTGCGGTCAAACATCTGATAATTTGTCCGGAACTGTTTACCGCTGATCCCTTGTATTCGATTGCTGTAGATTCTGTGGAAATGGAAAAGGTGCTGGAGGTTTCTGTGGATGTTTATAATAGGGTAGCTTATCGGGAAAATGCAGAAGGAATTCTCATGATGGGCGCTTCTATAAGGCAAAACTTATCCGACCTGCCCCTTAGTAATCCCTCTTTGGTTCTTATGCTGGAAGGGGTTGAAAAACCGGGCAACCTGGGGGCCATACTGCGAACTACCGATGCTGCCCGGCTCGATGCTATCCTGCTTTGCGATTCAAGGGTAGATATATTTAATCCCAATGCCATAAGGGCAAGTCTTGGCTGTGTTTTTAGCCAAAATATCATTCTCTGTAGCAATGAAGAGGCATTTGCATGGATTGAAAATCAAGGGCTCAATCTGTTTGCCGCTTCGCCCGATACGCCATTCGTTTACCACCAGGCCGACTTACGACAACCTTGTGTGCTTGCTTTCGGGGCAGAGGACAAGGGCCTTTCTCCTTTCTGGTTGCAAAAAGCAAGTCAAGTAATCAAAATTCCTATGGCGGGACAAATAGACTCTCTCAATGTGGGCGTTTCGGTGGCAATAATCGCCTTCGAGGCTTTGCGTCAGAGGCAGACTGCCCCTGAAACTCCTTCCCTCTAACGCTTTTTGTCTTCCCTTTTCCGGCGCTTAAGTTCTGTTAAGATCAAATGTAATTCGCGCGAGGTTTGCCCTCCCACCGATGTATTCTCCTCAGCACGGCGTATCAGGTAAGGCACAACTGTTTGCACCGCGCCGAAAGGGACATACTTTGTAACAGCGTAGCCCTCTGCGGCAAGATTGTAGCTGATATTGTCGCTCATTCCAAGCAATTGCGAAAACGAAACCCCAGGATGATTGGGAGCAATTCCTAAATCAGCGCAAGTTTCTATTGCCAGCATGCAACTTTTTTCGTTGTGGGTGGCGATACTCAACGCAATTTCTTCGGCATGCGTCAGACAGTAGTGCACCGCCCGGTCAAAAGAATGGTCAGTAGCAGCTTTATCGGGCAATATGGGCGATGGGTACCCTTCCTGTGTGGCGCGTGCACGCTCTTTCTCCATGTATGCGCCCCTTACCAGCTTTACCCCAATTATTACCCCTGCAGCCTTAGCTCTGGCATGAAGACTTTTTAAGTAATCAAGCCTGTCGGTACGATACATCTGCAGGGTGGTAAAAACCAAAGGCAATTCCTTATTGTGCAGAAAAATATTTTCTTCAGCCAGGCTATCCACTGCATCTTGAATCCAGGATTCTTCAGCATCAATCATAACCGGTATGCGAGCTTCACTTGCTTTCATACAAATCTCTGCAAAGCGGGCCTTCACCCTATCGAATTCTTTAACCTCTTCCTGGCTTAAAGGCTTTTGCGCCTGCACCTTCTCCAGCAAGGCTACACGGGCCACTCCCGAGGGTTTAAAAACAGCAAACGGAATATCGGGATTGGTGCGTGCCTTCTCGATTGTTGCGATAATCTGAGCTGCCGTATTGTCGAACTCAGCCTCCGACTCCTTACCTTCGGCGGCATAATCGAGAATGGTTTTTATCCGAGACTTTCCAAGTTTGGCAATCACAAAATCGCAGTCATTGATATCTTCCCCTCCACAAAAATGTCCAAAAACAGTAGGCTTTAATGCCCATGCAACCGGAATGCCGAGTTTGATTGCAAGACGGATTTTTATACTGGAAACCTTAACCAGAAACGGAACCGAAACAAACCGAAACAACCATTTTGCTCGGATCAGTTCAAAATTGCTTTTGTCGGCAAACGCCAACCGGGTATTATGAAATGAAACCTCTGCCATAGGACTTTTTTTGTCCGTAAATGTAGTAAATTATTAGTCCTTCGGGAAAATCGGCCTGCAGCGGTAAAGAAAAAGTTCTGGTTGCCTTGCTGCCAGATTATGGCAGCATTTGTTATGATGCAATTAGTTGATATATTTGTAAGAAAAACAAGGTTATGAACTCTCAGGAAAGCACACTGAACCATCCGGTATTTTACGATGAGCCGGGCAGCAGGCATCTGGCCTCATTTCTTGGATATCATGTAAAGGAAAATGAAAAGGTTTTTGTGCTTGTGGATGAGAACACCCAACATCATTGCTTACCATCGCTACTTGATAAATTGCCTGACAATCTCCCGATAAGTGTTATCGAAATGCAATCAGGCGAAAAGCACAAAACTATTCAAACCTGTTTGCACATTTGGGAACAGCTAAATGACAACCTGGCCGACCGCAACAGTATAATCATCAATCTGGGAGGAGGAGTAGTGTGCGATGTAGGTGGATTTGCAGCTTCTGTGTATAAAAGAGGCATTCGTTTTATACATATTCCCACCACTCTAATGGCAATGGCCGATGCCAGCATTGGCGGAAAGACAGGAGTGGATTTGCACAGCCTGAAAAATATTGTGGGCACATTTCAGCAACCTATCGGTGTGTTTGTCTATCCCCACTTTTTAAAAACCCTTCCCGACCGTGAACTTTACAACGGCTTTGCCGAAATGCTCAAACACGGCCTCCTTTTCGAATACAATTATTTTATGCAATTGGCAGAAGCTGGTCCTGAAAATCTCACCACCGATGATATTCGGATTTCAGTAGAAATCAAGTCGGATATAGTGCAAAAGGACCCTAAAGAAAAAGGGATTCGCAAAACACTTAATTTTGGTCATACCATTGGTCATGCCCTCGAAAGTCATTCATTGTTGCACGACGAAGAACCCCTACTACACGGCGAAGCTGTTGTATTAGGAATGATGGCTGAGCTGCTGCTAAGCGAAAAAAAGCATATTGCCACACAGGCAGATGTAGATCCGGTGCTGTCATATCTGTTGGATTATGCAGTGCTTTACAACATAACAGATAGCTGCATCGAATCGATAATTACGCTGATTTCGAACGACAAAAAAAGCTTTCACGGTGCGGCGGGATTCAGTCTGTTTCGAAAACCGGGCTATATCTTAACCGGAATAGAATGCGACACGGAATTGGTGAGGCAATCTCTTGCCGAACTGAAAAATGTGTTGCAAAACAATCATTAGAAGTCATGGAACCCTATATTTTGGTAGAAGCACCTGAAAACAAACACATTTCAGGCACGATACATCTGCCGGCGTCCAAGAGTTTATCCAACAGGGCGCTGATTATTCAGGCATTGTGCCCACAAATAGAGGTGAACAACCTATCAGATGCCCAGGATACAAAGATTATGGCTGAAGCAATCCGGAGTTTGGCAGAGGGAGCGAAGGTTATCGACATTGGGCATGCCGGCACGGCAATGCGGTTTCTTACTGCTTTTCTATCCGTTCAGTCGGGCAGTTTTGTGCTCACGGGCAGTCACCGTATGCAACAAAGGCCGATTGGGCCTTTGGTAAGCGCACTGCAGCATTTGGGTGCAGAAATTTCGTATTTGGGTGCACAAGGATATCCGCCCCTGAAGATCACCGGCAAACCTCTGCAAGGAGGCACGCTGAAAATCACAGCAGGATTGAGTAGCCAGTTTGTTAGTGCACTATTGCTAATCGGCCCTACCCTACCCCAAGGATTAACTGTGATATTAGACGAGGCACCTGCATCACCGAGCTACATCAGAATGACCATGGGCTTGATGGCAATATGCGGGGCAGAATGCAACTGGGAACAAAATACTATACGAGTAATGCCCGGAGGCTATCAGGCTGGTAGCATTGAAATAGAACCTGATTGGTCGGCAGTGTCCTATTTTTATGCAGCCTTGTTGCTGGCCCAATCGGGTCGTTTGATTTTTCCCGGATTAAAAAAAGAAAGTCTTCAGGGCGATGCCATTTTATTCCATTGGTTTGAAAATTTGGGTTTGCATACCCAGTTTAGCAATAAAGGTGCTACTGTGCAAAAAACAGGCACCTACCCGGAATATCTTACATTGGATTTTACCGATAACCCCGACCTGGCCCAAACTATGGCCATGGCTTTTGCAGGTCGTGGAATGCAGGCTCGTTTCAAAGGACTGCATACCCTACCCTTGAAAGAAACCGACAGAATAAAGGCTTTGGCGGAGGAATTGAATAAAGTAAACTACGCTTTTACCGATATGGGCAATGGTATATGGCAAATGATTCAATCGGCTCGACCCGCAGTGCCCGGTGTCATTACCTTCAAAAGCTATGACGACCATCGCATGGCCATGTCCTGCACACCCCTCGCACTGAAATTGGGCAAAATCCAAATTACCGATCCCGGGGTAGTTGACAAGTCTTTTCCGGGATTTTGGAAAAACTGTGCTGTTGCCGGGTTCAAATTGAATTACTTTCCGGGCTAATTGATAAAATATTTGGAGGTGATTTTTCCGTTAATCACTCCCATGGGATCAACAAAGGAGCGAACCACATCCATCAGCCTGGTATCGTCGGGGTCAGAAACAGGCATTACCGTAAGTATGGGCAAATCGGCCTTATCAATAAGTAATTCTGTGGTATTCTGCCCGAAAATATCCGGTATGCCCCCATCCTTCTCTGCTACTATCATTATCAAATCAGCATTTACCTTGTCAGAAAACTCCAGAATTGCCTCCGAAAGGTCCATTTCAGGATTTACACACAAATGGGTTGTTACTTCAGTTTCAAATTCTTTGTAAATATTCTTGACTTTTTTCAACAGGGCATTCTTTTTGATAACCAGAGCAGAGTTTTTGGTATTGAGAAAACCGAAAACACTGATTTTTGCACCGAAAAATCTGGCAAATTTGATGCTATAAATCACTTTCTGAGTACTTTCTGCTGAGAAATCAACCGGCAGAACAATATTTTTGAAACCCGTATGGGACTGAAATCTTTTTACCAGCAACACGGGAACATTGGAACTACAAACCACATCGTAGGCAAAGCTTCCCATAATATGCTGCACACCCCTTTTGCCGTGAATACCCATCACAATAAATTCTGCACGCAACCTGTCGGCAACTTCTGCAATGGTAGTAAAAATGGATCCTTCTTCAATCACATACGAAACATCAACAGTTGCCCGCTCCTTTATCCATTTTGCGTTTTCTTTTAGCTTATCCTCCAAAACTTTCTCCTTTGGGGTACCCGCCACTTTTTTGCCCACAACATGCAACAATACAACTTTGCGCTGAAAACTCAGTGCCAATTGGGAGGCGTGGTCCATAGCACATTTGGCAACTTCAGAAAAATCAATGGGTACAAGTATAATTTCACGCATGGATGGTGATTTTATAGATATTTGTTTTGTGCAATAAAGTTACAAATTAGTATGTAAATTTAAAATAAAATTCACGCTTTCACGGTATAAAAAGGAACTAAGGATCAATATTTGGCTAAAATAGCCTAAATGATTCTGAGTATTAGTTTTCATTTAATTTTCACCGCTTTCAATCCACCTTCAGTTTTCTGTATTTGATTCTCTTGGGCCCTTCGTCACCCAGCCTCTTTTTCTTGTTTTCTTCGTATTCAGAATAAGTTCCCTCGAAAAAGTACACCTGAGAATTTCCTTCGAATGCAAGGATATGTGTGGCAATACGATCCAGAAACCACCGGTCGTGGGTAATGATTACAGCACATCCGGCAAAGTTTTCGAGGCCTTCTTCCAGTGCCCTCAAGGTGTTTACATCAATATCGTTAGTAGGCTCGTCGAGAAGCAGCACATTGGCTTCGCTTTTAAGGGTCATGGCAAGGTGCAAGCGGTTTCTTTCACCACCGGAAAGCACGCCGCATTTTTTGCCCTGATCGGCTCCACTAAAGTTGAAACGGGCAATGTATGCACGACTGTTCATCTGCCTGCCCGAGAGATTGATCAGTTCATTGCCCCCCGAGACCACCTCCCATACACTTTTTTCAGGGTCAATGTCGGTATGAGCCTGATCTACATACCCCAATTTAACGGTTTCTCCAAGATGAATAGTTCCCACCTCGGGTTGCACCTGCCCCATTAACATCCTGAACAGGGTGGTTTTTCCGGCACCATTGGGTCCAATGATTCCAACAATGCCAGCCGGAGGAAGCGAAAATTCAAGGTTTTCAAACAGGAGCTTTTCGCCAAACGATTTGGTAATACCATTCACCTCAATTACTTTGTTTCCCAAGCGAGGTCCGTTGGGGATAAATATCTCAAGCCTCTCTTCCTTCTGCTTTACATCTTCGCTAAGCATACGGTCGTAGGAATTAAGCCTGGCTTTTGCCTTGGCATGCCTGCCCTTGGGGCTCATGCGCACCCATTCCAATTCACGCTCCAAAGTTTTGCGGCGCTTGCTCTCGGTCTTTTCTTCTATTTCAAGTCTTTTGGCTTTTTGTTCGAGCCACGATGAGTAGTTTCCTTTCCAGGGAATACCCTCGCCGCGATCGAGTTCCAAAATCCATCCGGCAACATTGTCCAGGAAGTAACGGTCGTGGGTGATGGCGATTACCGTTCCCTTGTATTGCTGCAAGTGAACTTCAAGCCAATCCACACTCTCAGCATCGAGGTGGTTTGTAGGCTCATCAAGCAGTAAAATCTCTGGCTCTTGCAACAGTAGCCGGCACAGGGCAACCCTTCGCCGCTCCCCACCACTGAGGTTGATTACCGGTGTGTCTGGTTCGGGGCAGCGCAAGGCATCCATGGCGCGCTCCAACCTGCTGTCCAATTCCCAGCCATTGTACTGCTCTATCAGGTCAGACAATTCACCCTGCCGGGCAATCAGCTTATCCATCTCCTCATCTGAAACGGGTTCAGAAAACTTCAGGTTTACCTCCTCGTATTCCTTCAGGATATTTACCAGTTCCTGTACGCCTTCTTCCACTATTTGCTTCACAGTTTTGGAGTTGTCAAGAACAGGCTCCTGGGGCAGATACCCCACTGAATAACCAGGAGAAAACACTACCTCTCCCTGGAAACTTTTCTCCTCTCCGGCAATAATGCGCAACAGGGTTGATTTTCCCGAACCATTCAAACCAATGATACCGATTTTGGCACCATAGAAAAATGAAAGGTAGATATCCTTCAGCACTTGTTTGTTGTTGGGCGGAAACACCTTGCTTACCCCAACCATGGAAAAAATAACCTTCTTGTCGTCACTCATAAAATCTCTGTAATGTGATAAGCTGCAAATTTCGTAAAAATTGGGCAGGTTGTCCTAAGCATAGCACAAATAAGCTTCAAAAAGGTTAGGAAAAATGATACCCAAACCAAAACATTATAACTTTGTTTCGGGCGTATGGGGTGGTTTCGACAAGGGTTGGACGCGGATTTGTGTTTTGAAAAGTGCCTGCTGCCTTGTGGACTAAGAATATGCTTGATAAAAAATCTATTACATTTTAATTTGAGTTTTTTATGAACGAGAGTCCGGCAGCTTATTTTAAGAATTATAGAAGTAAGTCAGGTTTTACTAATCAAAGCCACGCTAAAGAATATTTAGCTGCAAAAAACATTATCCCATCAGTTGACTATAATTATATTGACAGCCTAATTATTAGAATTATTGACATAGTTAAAAAAATTGATAGCATTATTCATGTTAATTCTCAAAGAAATGACTTGGAGGATTTTATTACTTCAAAAATTTTAAATGTTTATCAAACGATCAAGAAAAATGACATTATACCTAAATTAAATAATCAAGGTAGGAGGCCAGAAGAAGTTCTTTTCTCTTGGCTCAGAGGATTCGTATTTTCAGAATATTTTTCTCCATGCATCTCGAAAATATTTGATATCAAAATAGATTCCATAATAAATATTGGTGATGATGATTTTCATAACATAGAAACATTCAAACGAACCCCTCAAGCAGATTTAAAGTTTTCAAAGTTTGAAAAGACATTTAGAATAGAAGTTCAATCAGGCTTTCAAGGCGTTAATGACATAAAACAGCACAAAGTTCTGGAAGCAAAAAGAATTTTAAGCCAGTTCGGGGATTTAACCATTTGTATCCATTTTGATTTATATAATGGTCAGGTAGCTTTTGTGAGATTAGATAATATCGGTGATAATGACATAAACTGGGTTTCTCGACAACAAATGGAGGGGCAGACTGTTTTTACAATTGACCAGAATCTATTCGAATGGCGTTTGTTGGATCCAATTCCTAATTATTCAGACCTGAATGTTGCACTATGAAAAAATTAATAGCCATCGACTTATTTTCCGGAGCAGGCGGTCTTTCAGTTGGAATTGAAAGAGCTGGTTTTGAAGTGGCATTAGCTAATGAAATTGAACCAGACTTTGCAAAAACATATTCTTTAAATCACAAGAACACAAAAATGTTAAATTGTGATATTCGTTATGTTGATTTTAATCATGAATTATCATCATTAGGTATAGAAATCGGAGAAATTGATTTATTGTGCGGTGGGCCGCCTTGTCAGGGATTTAGCACAGTTGGTTCCAAAAACATAAAAGACCCTAGAAATAGCTTGTTTTACGAATTTATCAGAGCAACATTTGAGGTAAAACCAAAGTACATTTTGTTTGAAAATGTTTCCGGCTTTAAAAGGCTATATAATGGGGATGCGTATTTAACCTTGTTGAAAGAATTAAAGGACTTAGGCTATGATACTAAATCTTCAGTTCTTGAAGCGTCTGATTATGGTTTGCCGCAAAATAGACAAAGGACTATTATACTTGGTTGGAGAAAAGGTTATGCTCCACTTTCTTTTCCCGAAATAACCCATGTTCAAGAGGTTAATCTTTTTGGCAATAAGAAAAAGCTTTGTTTAATGGATGCGATAAGTGATTTACCGCCTTTAGATTTTAATGATGAAAAAGCTTCTTACCTAACTTCCCCACAAAATGATTTTCAAAAAATATTAAGGGGAAATGTAGTCGATCTGACTGAACATAATTCATCAGATTATGGAAAAAAAATGAAGGAAATTTTGCAATTGGTTCCCGAATATGGAACAGTTGAGGATTTGCCCGAACACTTAAGACCAAAAAAATATTTTAAAAACACATACGCCAGACTTCATCCTTATCAACCTTCACCAACAATTACAAGAAATTTCGGGACACCATCGTCTTCAAGATGTATTCATCCTTTTCAGGATAGAGCTTTAAGCACAAGAGAAGGTGCGAGACTTCAGGGATTTCCAGACAGTTATAAGTTCTTTGGAAGCAAAACCTCTAAAAACCTTCAAATTGGTAATGCCGTTCCTCCAGTTTTCGGTGAAGTTATTGCTATGGAAATTGTTAAAAGTATGTCAGAGTGTGTTATGAAAGAAAATTATCATGCAGCATCAACGCCAAAACTTCCTATTTTTTCATAGTCCGTCCTCAGCCAATAGCGGAGGAAATCTCTCAACTCACTGTATGTTGCTGCGTCTTTCACCATGTGGATTAGCATTTCAAAAAAAAAAAAAAAAAAAAATTTATGAAGGCTGTGGAAATTAAGAAATTTCTGAAAAAGGTGGATTTGTTTCGCGATTTGAATGACGATGAGTTGGAATTTTTTTGCGGAGAAATAGAGGACAAGGTATTTGATAGCAATGCAATGCTTTTTTCGGAGAACGAGGTGGGTGAAAAGTATTTGTACTTGATTTATGAGGGCGAGATAGAATTGTATAAGAAGACTCCCTATGGAGAAGAAAAGCGGCTTTCTTTTTTTGGAAGATTCGACTTTTTGGGTGAGGGCAATTTGATATCCGATTCTCCGCACAGCACCAATGCCCGTACTCTAAAGCGCACAAGGGTTCTGTGCTTGGGGGTTCAGAAGATGAAGGCCATTTCGGTAAGCCATCCCCATGTAGCATTGAAGGTTTACACCCAGGTGGCTCGAAATATTTCTCGACGCATGAGACAAACCAATATGCGCTTGGTGAATGTTTCTGCCCAGTACGAATCGGGACGCACCCGCCATGAACATGATTTGCTTGGCGACAGGGATGTGCCCCACGAAGCGTATTATGGAATACAAACCTTGCGGGCACTGGAGAATTTCAATATAAGCGGGGTGAATCTCAGCTTCTTTCCATTGCTGATTGAAGCTTTGGCAATGGTAAAAATGGCGGCTGCACGCACCAACCACGACCTGAAACTGCTACCTACGCCCATTGCCAATGCAATAGTTAGGGCTTGTCATGAGATCATCAATGGCAACCTGCACCAACACTTTGTGGTGGATATGATACAAGGCGGAGCCGGAACTTCTACCAACATGAATGCCAACGAGGTAATTGCCAATAGGGCACTGGAGTTGATGGGGTACGAAAAAGGCGAGTACAAGCACTGTCATCCCAACAACCATGTGAACCTTTCACAATCTACAAACGATGTGTATCCAACAGCCATTAAGCTTGCCCTGATCAATAGCAATACCCGGCTTGTGGAGGTATTGAAGAACTTAATCGTAGGTTTCAGAAAAAAAGAAAAGGAGTTTGACCATGTGTTGAAAATGGGGCGCACTCAATTGCAGGATGCCGTGCCTATGACTTTAGGACAAGCATTCGGTGCATACGCAACCACTCTGGAGGAAGAAATCGAACGGTTAACGGAAAATGCCCGGCTGTTTCTGGAAGTGAACATGGGAGGTACTGCAATTGGAACAGGGATTAATGCAGAGCCTGAGTATTCTGACAGGGTTATCGAACACATGAAACGAATTACCGGGATGGAAGTGAAACTGGCGATAAACTTGGTGGAAGCCACGCAGGATACCGGGGCTTTTGTGATGTATTCATCGGCTGTGAAGCGCCTGGCCGTAAAATTATCCAAAATTTGCAACGACCTGCGACTGCTTTCCTCGGGGCCAAGGGCAGGCCTGGGAGAGATTAACCTCCCGCCAATGCAACCTGGTTCATCAATAATGCCGGGAAAAGTAAATCCGGTGATACCCGAAGTTGTAAACCAGATTGCGTTTAAAGTCATAGGCAACGACCTGGTAGTTACCCTTGCAGCCGAGGCCGGTCAACTGGAACTCAATGTAATGGAACCCATCATTGTGCAAAGCTTGTTTCAAAGCGTAGAAATGCTGAAAAATGGAATGACAACACTTTTGCACCGCTGCATTTTGGGTATCACAGCAAATGAAGAACATTGCAGGCAAACAGTGCTTCACAGCATTGGCTTGGTTACAGCACTGAATCCGGTGCTGGGTTATGAGGCTTCTACCATGGTTGCCAAGGAGGCACTCGAACGCAACAAGGGTGTATATGAACTGGTGTTGGAAAAAGGTCTGCTAACCAAAGAACAACTGGATGAACTCCTTTTGCCCGAAAACATGATCAAACCCGTAAAACATAAATTAGGCCTCAAGACCTGATGCCACTGCCCCAAGCACGCATCACCTCCTGCCTGAATGTATAATCTTAATCTCTGCTGGCTATATTCTAAATAGCATAAATAAGCTAAGAACATGTGGTTCGACAAACATAATCAACTTGAATGGAATGACAACTATTTTGACCAGATATTATTCTAAGTTATGTGCCTGGTTTCCGGGTTTTCGCAAAATCAGCCGAAAATTGATGTACCAGGCAATAGGCCGATTTTTAAAACAGGATGAATGGACTTATATGAATTATGGTTATGCCGATTTAGATGGGAGTAATAACCTGTCAGTTCTCGACAAATCGGATGAAGGAAACCGACTTTCATATCAGTTGTATAACCATTTAGCTGCTGAAATTGAACTGGAAGGCAAGCAGGTTCTTGAAGTAGGCAGTGGCAGGGGTGGCGGTGCCTATATGCTCAAGAAATACCATAAACCAGAGAAACTGGTGGGGCTTGATTTTTCTGGTGCAGCGGTAAAATTATGTAACAGGAATCTAAGTACCGGAGGTCTCGCTTTCGTTGAGGGTGATGCCGAAAACATGCCATTCAGTGCCAAGAGTTTTGATGCGGTTATAAATGTGGAATCCTCGCATTGTTATTTTTCCATGAAATGCTTTCTTAAGGAAGTTGTTAAAGTACTAAGACCCGGTGGTCATTTCCTTTTTACTGACTTCCGGGAACTTAAGGCAATTGAAGAACTCGAGAGGCTTATATCATTTTCAGGACTGGAAGTACTTAAGAAAAGAGACATTACTCAAAACATTTTAAAAGCTCTTGATGAGGATCATGACCGCCGGATGAAGATTATTTCACAGAATGTCCCAAAACTCTTTCTAAAGCAGTTCCGCGAGTTTGCGGGGGTTAAAGAATCATTGGTATATAAGCGGTTTGAGACTGGTGAATTGATATATTTAAGCTTTATAATGAGGAAACCACTGTAAAACCCAGCACCCCTGGCATTTACGAAACCCATTTAAACCATCCTTAGTGCAAGTGAGGTTTTGGGAAGTTTAGGAATAGAGTGAGTGTGAGTCTTGAGGAAAAAGAGTGAGAGTTCGAGCTACTCGATCGTACCATTGAAATCGCTGATATTGCCAGACGCATGTTCGGCAGGTGGAGCCAGGAGAATTTTTTTCGCTATCTCATTGCTGACTATGATTTTGATAAGATGATAGAATTTGGTGTGGAAACCATTGCCTGGGAAATGCCTGAAAAAATCCGCTTTAACAAACTCAAAACAGAAAGCAAGCTGCTGATGAATGTAATCAAGATGATTTGTTACAGAGCCGAGTCGGCTGTTGCTTCAAAAGAAATTAACCAAACTCAAGGGACCAGCCTGATTGATACATTTACAAAATCACCTTGTCATTCCGCCACACACCGGCAGCACCTGCCCTGTAACATACAGAGAGAGGTCTGAAGCCAGAAAGATGCAAACATTAGCCACATCATCGGCTGTTCCGGCCCTTCGAAGGGGAATTTTTTCGGCCCATGCCTTTTTAACATCTTCGGGCAAGCCGGCAGTCATTTCTGTTTCGATAAAGCCCGGAGCAACGGCGTTGCACCGGATATTGCGCGGACCCAATTCCTGTGCTACTGACTTGGTGAAGCCAATCATTCCCGCCTTGGATGCTGCATAATTTGCCTGGCCGGCATTTCCTCCCAGACCCACGACCGAACTCATATTGATTATACTTCCGCTGCGTTGCTTTAGCATATATTTTTGAACAGCTTTGGTAAGATTGAACACCGACTTCAGGTTTACCTGAATTACAAGGTCCCATTGTTCCTCAGACATGCGCATCAACAAGGTATCACGGGTAATGCCGGCATTATTCACCAGAATATCTATGCGACCAAAACTTGCAGCCACATCATCTGCAAGTTGCTCGCTTGCAGCGAAGTTGCTTGCATCCGAGGCAAACCCCTTAGCCTTCACTCCATAACCGGCCAACTCTCTTTCCAGTTCTACGGCAGCTTCGTCGTATCTAAGATCTGAAAAGGCAACATTGGCACCGTTTTCAGCAAATGCCAATACAATAGCCTTACCGATGCCTCTGGCACCTCCTGTAACCAAGGCAGTTTTTCCTTCGAGTAATTTCATGGTTTTTAAAACTTTTGGTTTTTAAAAAATTGCAACCCTGGCTAAACCCATTTCAGCAATGGAAGGTCCTGGCGGTTTGCCAGATAATTACTCTTTAGAAACACCCGGAAAGAGTAGTTAAAGATTCCGGCATTTTTGGTGATTATTGAACAACGATATGTTGCCAAAAAGCCATTGCTTTTATCCAAAACGCGTTCCATTTCATAAACAAAAAATGCTTCATGCTCATCTTCAACAGATTGCTTCAACAAAACCACCTCCACGCCAATCTCATCCTTTTGAAATTCGCTAATGTCGAGGGTTAATTCTGCATGGAATGCATCGCCCAGGCACAGAGAGTTTTCGGATCCATTGATTGTATGAATTTTGTCCACCTCAATGGTTTCCCATGCCTTTGTGCATTTGGCTTTCCATTTGGTCTTTTCGAATGCATAGGCGAAGTTGTTTTGCTGGCACAGGCTAGCACTGTCAAAAAGCTTGTTGTAGTATTTTTCGAAATAATCGTCAAGCATTCGCTTATTTGCATAATGCGGGGCTATTTCTGCCAGGTTGTTTTTGATCCATCTTACCCATTCAGGAGAATACCCCTTGTCATTGCGTTCGTAAAACATTGGAATAATTTCGTTTTCCAGTGTGCTATAAAGCGTTTCGGCATCCAGTTCGTCCTGCAACTGATTGCTATCGTATGTGCTCTCCTCCTGAATAGCCCATCCGGCTTCTGGCCTGTATCCTTCAGACCACCATCCGTCGAGTACGCTGAAATTCAGTGCGCCATTCAACACCGCTTTCATCCCGCTGGTGCCGGAGGCTTCCAGGGGACGGGTAGGAGTATTGAGCCACACATCTACCCCACGGGTGAGCGCCCCACCAAGTTCCATATCATAATCCTCAAGGAAGATTACCTTGCCCATAAATTCGGGCCTGCGTGATACCTCCACAATAAACTTGATGAGTTCCTGGCCTCCTTTATCGGCAGGATGTGCTTTTCCTGCATATATAAACTGTACGGGCATGCGGGCGTTGTTCACTATGCGCGAAAGCCTCTCAATGTCGTTGAACAGCAAATGAGCCCTTTTGTATGTGGCAAACCGTCTGGCAAAACCAATGGTTAGAACTTTGCTGTCAATACCTTCAATTACCTGATAAATCTTTTTGGGATTTTCCTGACGGCGCGATAGGTTCTTCAGCAACCTATCGTTGATATATTCTACTAATTTGCGACGCTGATTACTGCGAATTTCCCAAATCTTCTCATCGGGAACCTGATAGATCTTTTTCCAGATGTTGGCATCCGACACATTTTTCAGATAGTCTTTACCGAAAGTTTCGGCATACAGTTGCTGCCATTCTTTGTCGGTCCAGGTACCGTAATGCACACCGTTGGTTACATATCCTATATGCAATTCTTCCGGGAAGAATCCGGGATATAGGTCTTTGAACATATCGCGTGATACCTTTCCGTGCAACCTGCTCACTCCGTTGATTTCTTGAGATAGTTTTGCAGCCAGCACACTCATAGAATAAGCCTCATGAGGATCAGCGGGGTTAATTTTTCCTAAGCTCATGAATGTTTCCCATGTAACTCCCAGCCTATCGGCATAATGGGGCATGTAGGTCCGCAAATAATCCTCGCTGAAGTGGTCGTGACCTGCAGGCACCGGAGTGTGAGTTGTGAACAGGCTGCTTGCCCGCACCACTTCCAATGCCTCATTGAAACTGAGTTTATGGTTCTGAACCAGATGCCTGAGGCGCTCAAGCCCGGCAAATGCAGCATGACCCTCGTTGAGGTGATACACTAAAGGTTTCACTCCGATAGATTCCAATAGTCTGATGCCACCAATTCCCAACAGAAACTCCTGTTTGAAGCGGTTTTCCCAATCCCCTCCGTATAGTTGGTGGGTGATAAAACGGTCGGCAGGCATATTTTCAGGGATGTCAGTGTCCAGCAAATAAAGAGGTATGCGCCCAACATGAATTTTCCATACTTTGGCATACAGGTTGCGTCCAGGAAATGCGATAGAAACTTTTATCCACCCTCCCTGAGCATTGCGCACCGGAACAGCCGCCATGTGAGAAAAGTTGTGGGGATGATAGTTTGCAAGTTGCTCACCGGATACCGAGAGATTCTGCTGAAAATAGCCATATCGGTACAATAATCCAATGGCTACCATGTTGACATTATCATCGCTTGCCTGCTTCAGGTAGTCACCGGCAAGAATTCCCAATCCGCCCGAATATATTTTCACGGATGTGTGCATTCCATATTCCATGCTGAAATAGGCAATGACCTTTTCGCTCTTTTGCACACCCTCTTGCATATATGCATCGAATACCCCAACTACCTCGTGGTAATTGGCCATAAAACTACTGTCGGCCAGCAGTTTGTTATAATCCTCAATAGAAAGCAGCTCAAGCAGAACATTCGGATTCTTTTCACATTTCTTCCATAGCACAGGATCTATGGATTCGAAAAGATCCTCCGCCTTATAATTCCATGTCCACCATAAGTTTTTGGCAAGCTTGTGGAGTTGCTCGAGTTTTTCGGGTATTTTCACCTCCACCAACAATTTGTGCCATTTGGGTTTTGAAAGTGCCGATGTTTGTTTGACGGCCATCACAGGCTGCCTTTTACCTTTATACAACTCGGATCTCGCACCTGACTTTTGCATAGCCAAATCAAAAGCCTCAAAATAATTGCTGATAAGTACCTCCCAGGAAGTACCTCTTGCTATTTCCTGAGCAATAGTCTGCACTTGCTTTAATACTGCATCGGATGCTGCACGGCCCTCGCCTTGGGGCGACGCAAAGTTGGATTGATGCAGTGTAACAACAAAGTTTTGGATAGCCGCGGCCAGATCCCTTACCGCAGCTTCATTGTTCTCATCATTCCTTTCAACTATTGCCAGTGCTTTGTTGTAATCGTCAAACCTGCCCCGAACCCATTTGCCAAACCCGGTAAGCGATGTAGTGATACTTGGCACTCCAAATACAATGCTTTCGTGGGGCGTATATCCCCATGGCTCGTAATAAGACGGAAAAACAGTAAGGTCGAAACCACCCAAAAGGTCGTAATAGGTAAGGTTTAACAGCCCGTCGCTGCCGTTGAGATAGGCAGGCACTACAATCACCTTTACCTTGCATGAAGTAGAGTTACCCAGATTGGAACTTTTCAGGGTGTTGATAATGCGGTCGTTTTGCTCATCCACCAGGATATGTGTGCTATACTCTCCTTCAGTGGGGTTTTGAAAATCAGGAGTCTCCATCCTTGCCAATACATCGGCCTTAATTCCGGTTTGATTGGCAGGTACAAGCAAAAAGGCCACCACCGGAGGCAGATTGTTATTATGTTCGTTGAGTTGGGCAAGCGATTCAAGCATCAGATCAAACCCTTTGTTGCGAAACTCGTAACGCCCACTTGTAGCGACGAATATTGTATCATCCGATATTCTCTGGTTCAGTACTGCCTCGGCAAGTGACTTGAGTTTGTGCCGCGCAGCAAGCCTTTTGCTTTCTGACGGACGATTCTCACTAGCAAAGTTTAAGTTAAATCCATTGGGAGTAATAAAATCCGGAGTCTTTCCCAGAAGGATTTCACTTTCATTGGCTGTAATCTCACTCACTGTTGTAAAAACATCTGCATTACGGGCGGCCCGCACCTCCATGCTATGTTTTGATGTAATGCCTAACTCATTGGCTTTACTTTCCGGATTAAACACAAACAAATCCTTATAAAGCTGATTTCCATGCTCGGCCAACGACCGGGCAAGCACCGTTGAGTGCGAAGTAAAAATGGTACCGGCCTGAGGCACCCGGTCACGAAGATACATTACGCCTGCACCGGTCATCCATTCGTGAAAATGAGCAATAATACGGTCGTATTCGGTGAGATGATAGTTGTAAAAGCTTTCGATAATTTGTCCGGCTGCGTATCCAAACAGAGCCGGCTCAGTATAATCCCATTGTCCGCTGAGAGAGTTCAAGCCGTATTTTTCCCACAACTCTGAGAAGATGCTGTTTTTTTCTGAAAACAAGGGCGTGAAATCTACCAACACACAAACAGGGTTTCCGGGTATATTCCAGCGACCTATCCTGAAGTGCAGGCCAGACTTGTTGGCTTGCTTGCGCCATGCCCTATAGAGGTATTTATCTTCGATAAACTCGGGATTGCCGTGGGTTTCTTTCCACACATCAGGACCAATAGTGATATACTTGTCCTGCATTGCCTCAACCAGAGTGGGTGCCTTATTGCTTAATACCGTGTGAATACCGCCAATTTTATTGGATACTTCCCAACTAACCTCAAATAAATAGTCGGGTTTTGCCTGAATGCTAAACATGTTTTATTGGTTTAATGGTGTGTTTTACGGGGCGTGAAATTACAAAAAAAAATCACGCCTCAATCCGGCAGGAGCATACAAACACGATCAGCTGCTTTTTATAACGCAGCAACACATTGTAAACTAATGTTTTATAAAATTTTTAAATTATTCTCCTCGCCTTCTTTTGTTTTGCTGAGGCGCTGTTTTTTAGGGCTTTAACTTGGGCAGCTTTTTGGGAAGTCTGCTTTAGAGTTTTTGTTTTTAATAAAAAGTTTCCGGCAGTATCAGCCTCATTACAAGCTGATTCTACCCTTAGCATCAGATCCGAAAGACAGTTCATAAAATTGATAAACGCATCGTAGGGAGAAGAAAAGGGGCTGGAGTTGCGCACAATTACTCCATCCGAAAACCATTTGGTGGACATGTAATACAAATGATCGCTTGTTTGCAACTTTTCCCAATCCTGAATGATTGCGGCATTTTTGCATTTAAGAATCATGTCTTCGAATTGGTGAAGTTTGTTGAGGGCTTCCTTCTGCAGGTCGTTACCTAACCAGGAAGTAAGGTCTCTTTCTTCATCCGCCCATGATACCGGAAACGGAAAACTCACTCCTGAAATTGGCTGATGATTTTCTGCAACTTCAGATGGCGAACTGAAGGCAAAATTGCCCGATGCTATGGTTTGATCTACAAAAGCATTCAGAAAATTGAAAATCCCTGATGATGCGGGTTGGTACAATCCAAAAGTTTCATAAGGCATAAACAGATTCACCAATTCATCAGCAGGATTGAGGTTCATCAACCAATGCAGATATTTTTCTGCCGTTAAGGGAAACTCAATCCAATTTTGCTCTGAGAATCTAAATGACAGGTCGTCGGACAAAGGGAAATTGCGCAGCAGAATTTTCAGTTTCGGATACATGGTACTGCAATACAAGTAGTTGGGGCTTTTCCACCCCAAAATATGTTTTGCACCCTCGGCAACTAAAGCTTTAAATCCCATATCCGCCACAATGCCGGCAATTTCATCGGATATGACCAGTTCGGTATTTCGAAAGCTGGTAGGCCGCTTGCCAAAAAGGCTCTCTATGGCATCGGAGTGTTTGGCAACCTGACGGGTAAATTCTGCATGACTCTTGATTGCGGCTAAGGAATGGGCATAAGTTTCTCCCAAAAACTCCACACAGCCCGTATCGGCAAGCTTCCGAAAACTATCAAGCACCTCTGGAGCATAAGCTTGCAATTGGGCCAGGGCAATGCCTGATATGCCAAATGTAACCCTGAATTTCTCACCGTGTTTTTTCGCTAAGCCAAGCATTATCTCATTGGCCGGAAGATAAGATTTGAAGGCGGCATTTTGTATGGCTACACGATTGGAATATTCATCGAAATAATTGTGTTTATTGCCGATGTCAAAAAACCGATATGTTCTGAGTCTGAATGGCTGATGTACCTGAAAATAGAGTGATATGGATTTCATGATGCCTGATATTTTATCTGTTGAGTAGCTCGAAGTATATGTTTTTGACTTTTTTTCCTGCATGATCCCACTTGAGGTCTTCAACCTCTGCTTTCCCGTGCCTTTTAAACATTTCGGGAAGGGCGTTGTAGTGCAATAATCCGTGAATGGCATCTGCCATTGCGTCAATATCCCAAAAATCTACCTTTATGGCATATTTCAATACTTCTGCCACTCCCGATTGTTTGGAAATAATTACCGGCACATTCGACTGCATGGCCTCAAGTGGAGAGATGCCGAAAGGCTCTGACACAGAAGGCATTACATACACATCGCTCATTCCAAACATTCTGTCCACATCTTCGCCCCTGAGAAAGCCTGTAAAATGAAACCTGTGTGAGATACCCAGCCTGGCCACCCGTCTGATCATTTTTCTGAACATGTCCCCACTGCCCGCCATCACGAATCGCACCTGATTATTGGTTTTCAGCACCTTATATGCAGCCTCTATAAAATATTCCGGACCTTTCTGAAAAGTAATCCTTCCCAGAAAAGTAACTATTTTATCATCAACAGATTTTTCGAACCTACCATAGGTTGCAAATTCTGAAGGCTCAACACCATTGTGCACAGCCACAACCTTGTCAGGTGAGATTCCGTATCGGCTGATCACAATATTGCGCGTAAGATTGCTTACAGCTATAACCATATCGGCTGCTTCCATTCCAACACTTTCTATATCATACACCTGCCTGTTGATATTCTCGCCCGAGCGATCAAACTCGGTTGCATGCATGTGCACCACAAGAGGCTTGCCACTGATACGGGCTGCCTCGATTCCGGCAAGGTAGGTAAGCCAATCGTGGGCGTGGATGATGTCAAACTGGTATTGGCGCGCCACTTCGGCACCCACCAATGCATACCGTCGTACTTCTTCCATGAGATTTTTTCCATAGCCACCTGCAAATTCAAATTTCTGGGTGTTCAGAATGAGCTTTTCAAGGGAGGTTCCCTGATCCAACTGGCTGGTAATTTGATAATACTCTTCGTCTCCGGCGTAAGGAATCAGAGTGGAATCAATGGTAATATAGCTCAGTCGCGACATTAGCCTGGCATATTGTTCATCGCGGGTATTAATGACCACTTCAGAGGCATTTATCAACCGGATTGTGTCCGTTTCCTCATCCCCATAAGCTTTGGGCACAACAAACAACAAATCCAAATCCTGCTTCAGCAAAGCCTTTGTAAGCCCGTAACAGGCGGTTCCTAATCCTCCCGAAATATGGGGAGGAAACTCCCATCCAAACATTAATACCCTCATAATGATTCCTTTAATGATTTACAAAGCCTCAGATTTTCTGCCGACTCAAGACATGTTTATCAATTATATATTTTATCCTAAGTAATTCAGATACACTTGCAGCAAAAGAAACAGCACCTCCCCCCTGATGGGGAGGATCTCCTTCATATACTTCACAGATGGTACCTACCCCTTCCTCAAGCATAGTTTCCTCAAATCCGTGGTAAAGAGCCTCAATGGTGTCGAGTCCAAAAGTGCCGTAAATTTTGAGGTATGCTTCAGCAAAATGCCCCAGGAGCCATGGCCAAACCGTACCTTGATGAAAAGCAAGATTGCGTTCGTACTCATTTCCAGTGTATCGTCCTTTGTACTGCATATCATTGGGGGACAAAGACCTCACACCTCGTGGCGTAAGCAATTCCTGGGCAACCCTGTCCACAATGTGCTTCTGCTGCTGCTCGCCAAGTGGGGAATAGGGCAACGATACAGCCAAAAGTTGGTTAGGCCGCACTTGCGCATTGGCATAAGATTCGGCAACAAAGTCATACAGGCATTTCTTTGCCGGATTCCAAAAGACCTGGGCATAACTCTCCTGTACCTTTTTGGCAATTGGCAACCACGACTCATAAAATTGTTTATTAGAGGATTGGGCAAGCTGCAATGCAAACCGCAGAGCATTATACCACAAAGCATTAACTTCTACAACAAATCCATACCTGGGTGTTGCAGCCATGCCGTTTACCTTAGCATTCATCCAGGTAATGGAGGGATACTCCTCGGAAATATACAGCATCCCATTGGAATGCATGGAAACGCTTTTTATGGCCCCATCTCTATATGCATCAAGAATGCATTTGATTACCGATCCGTAATTTTTCCATATTTTCTCAGGACTATCGCCCGCATCCATAATATTCTGAATTGCCCAGAAGAACCAAAGCCCGGTATCGGCCGAATCGAAATTGGCCTCTTTACCATAACCCCATTCCGGGAAAAAAGGACCTTGCATCTCTTCGATCATATTTTTAATAACTGCCCTACAATCATCCAAAATACTTGGCTGATGGCAAAAGCCTGCCAACGAAATGAAGGTAAACCTCCCTTGACGGCTGCACCAGGGATATCCGGCAATCAGCTCAGTTTTGTTTCGATGGGTGATAACAAACTGCTGAGCCGAATTGAGCAGGCAGTTTTCGAATGTGTTGCGCGGTATGCGTCTTTTCAGCTCATTGGCAAAAATCCGGCTAATGCCGGCATAAGGCACTTCACTGGTGGAGGCTGAAAAAATAACGCTTTCGCCCATGGCAATATCAAATTCGAAATATCCGCTGGTATAAAGGTCTTCGTGAAATGGAAAACCACGATCCCTTTCCTGGTAATATTCGAAATTCTGGTACCAATCTGGAATGTGAAAATACTCCACATCCTTTTTAGAAAGCTGCATATTCAGTTCTGAAACTTTGTCGTACAGGCCTATGGCAATTCCACCTGGAATTTCCCGATACTGGGTTTTGGCATTCAGGTTTTGCTTGCTCAGAGAGTGTATATTCCGAAAAGCCATGAACGGTCTGATTCTCAATCTTGTTGGCGACTTGGCCTGTACAAGGGTATAACGGATCATCACCATTTCTTTGTGAGAAACAAACAAGGTTTCTTTGGTAAGAATCACCCCACCGACCGAATAGGTAACCATTGGAATGACATCTGCATTAAATTCCCTAACATATTTGTGTCCCTTAGGATTATAGGTTCCGGGAAACCGGTTTACACCGATATTAAATTCCGTGTTGCGCTGTATTACCGTTTCATCTACCTTGGAAAGCAGAACGAAATGCTGGTGGTTAAAATCTGGTTGGGGGCATATAAGCAGTCCATGGTATTTTCTGGTGTTGCAGCCCAAAATAGTACTACAGGTATAGGAACCGGCCCGGTTAGACCGCACCATTTCCTTGGTAAGAGAATATTCAAGATTTACCAGTTGGTCGTTGTCAAACTTAATATATCCCATAATAACAAAATTTAATGACATTTTTCTAATCACCAGTAAGGCAGTGAACTTTACAAATTTATGAGAAAATGCCACAGTATTTCGCAACAATACGGTTGAAATGTTATAATAAATTGTTAAAAACCATTATGAGACAGACTTTAGCACAAAAAAGGCCACCGGTTTTCCGGCAGCCTCCATTTACAAAACATTATAAACTTATGGGGTTGGAGTAACCCGGAAATCTATTTGCGAACCCATAAGACTATGAGGGATCATATATGCAATTAGCATTATGATAGTAGCTACTATCACCCAAAACCTTTCATGGGGATTTATCCGTACCCTTATCAGAGCAATTAACCAAAAGATAAACATTACTGCAGTTTTGTTGTCAGTAAGGTCAGTACCGAAAGGCCAGCCTGTCCACCAATCGCCAAAGGCATAATACTGAACGATGGGGCCGAAAATCAGACCGCCTGATACAAGAAAAATAAATGTAAGCAAAGTATATAAACTGGTTTTATGGGATGCGAATGCAGCGATACCTGCCCGGATACCAACAAAAATAGCCGCAAACATCAGCAGAATATGTGGGATCATTGCCCAGGCGGGCACACTGTTTCTGAAGCGAAGCAAGATTGGCTCCGGAGTGAGTTGAACCTTCTCCTCTCCCATTTCCAAAGTAATCTGGTAAGATATATGTCCTGCGGCAACCTGTTGGGGCAAATAAGCAATCAGGGTATCTCCGCGGCGAACCATTTGGGCTTCCGTCCACAAATCATGACTTGGAAACCGCTTAAAGCGATAAAAACCAGTAATCTCCTGTGATGGCACTATTACTGTAACAGGCGCATCAGCCAGCTTGGCATAGGTCCTGATTAACCTGAAATCAATGGTTTTGCCGGCCAATTCTACACTTCCCCTAACTGGCACTGTAGGCCCGGTAAGCCTTGTGTAAAACACTGCACCAATCGTAATCAAAATCGTTAAAATCCAGGGTAAAAATTTTTTCATAACAGACAAAATCATTAAAAATTAAAAATAAACTCTGCCTACAAAATTATCAACGCTCCATAAGCATAGCGCCGTAAAGTTATGCAATAGTTTTTTCACAAACTTCTTCACCTGCCGCTGTAGTCTGTTTTTTGAATCCGATTCGCTCAAGGTATTGCAAATACTCAGGGCTGAACGAATTGCTACAGATGCTTTTTACTCTCAGTTTTTTAAAGGTATCATGGGAGTGTCCAAAAAGAAATTGCCCTGTTTTGAAATCCCGGAATTCAGGAATTACAAAATCCAAGTCAACCATAATGCTATCTTCACTTTTCTGTCCGATAAAAATTCCAGCCACAGCCGCATTGCGCAAAATTATCAGATTTACGGAATTTTCCCTGCCTTCCTGTATTTTTCTTATCATATCAGCATCCGGAAAAAACTTTATGATTTCCTGTTTGTAAAAATCCAGAAAATACTTCAGATAAGGACTGTCATCTTTAATGGAAATGATTTTAAAAGCATTAGCGAAACGGCCACTACCACTAAGGCTATATAGCCAATCCACTCCAAAACAGAAATATTGTCAAGCATTGCAAATAAAATTCGTGTGCAAATGTTTTAAAAACGGAAAATGAATTATTTTGCTGAGGCTTCAATAGCATCATACACCACCTGATGTATTGCCCTTCTGATATTCAGGGTGTTTATGGTGTTGTTGGAGGCAGAAGGGTATGTTCTGTTTGACAGGAACACCACAACCAGATCGTGTATTGGATCAGCCCAGGCAAAAGTACCTGTAAATCCAGTGTGGCCAAAACTAAGGGGCGAGGCCGATGCAGCGGCTGGACCACTTGCGCCCGGCGAAAGCGGGGGCTTGTCGAATCCTAAGCCTCTGCGGTTCAAGTTACCAGCAAATTGATAACGGGTAAACTCGCGCACAGTTTCCGGCCTGAAAAATCTTGTTCCACCGTATTCACCTCCCCTAAGAAACATGAGCATCATAACGGCAACATCGGCAGAATTTCCAAACATTCCGGCATGTCCTGCCACCCCTCCCATCATGGCAGCTGCCGGATCGTTTACAAACCCTCGCAGCACCTGCCTGCGCCAAATCGTGTCCACTTCAGATGGAACAATTTTATCAGGAGTAAAGTGCCGAAGGGGGGTGTAGGTTAGGGAATTTACGCCCAAAGGCTCAAAAAACTGTTTGTTCACAAAGCTGTCCAGAGTCACCTCCATCTTTCTTTCGATCAAATGAGTAAACAATATAAAACCCAAATCGCTGTAAACATATCTTCTATCCTTGAGCAGGGGGGATTCGATAATTCTTCTCAGGATGGAATCCTGAAATGATCTGGCAAGATACATTTTCTGGGCTACCTGTATGGGGTATGCCTCTTGCCAATGATCGCTGTAGATTCCCGGAAGATGCACATTATTTTCCATTGTAAACCGATAAAACGGCAACCATGGTCTTAGACGCGCCTGATGTGCAAGTATGCTTCGCAAACACAGGCTGTCTTTATTGCTTTCGGCCAAAAATGGGAGATATGTACCTATACTGTTTTGCAAATCAATTTTTCCAACTTCTGCAAGGTGCATCAAAGCAGGTGTTGTAGAAAGTATTTTGGTCAGCGAAGCAAGATCATACAAATCTGTTGATTTTACAGGCTGCTGGCCTTCGAAAGAGTGATTTCCGAAAGCTTTGTGGTAAATCAGTTTTCCATCCTTGATAATAGACACCTGGGCACCCGGGAAAGCCCTACTTCGAATTCCCAACTGCACAATGCTATCTATGGGTTTTAGAAGGCGGTAGTCCACTCCGGCTTCTTCCGGAAAAGCATGCTGCACTCTCATACGATCCACTGTAGTATATCCCCTAAAGATTGGCCAATGCGGAGGCACTGAAACCGGCAGCCTCCCTCTGGCTCCCACCCCACCATAAATAACCTGGGCCGCAGCTTCCTCAAAATGAACACCGTCCTGAAAAGCTACAATTATGGACTCGAATTGCATTACATCCTCACCAAACGCCATCAGGCTATAGGGATTTGCAAAAAGGGTGAGGACGGTCCTTTGCTGCCGGGCCAATTGCAACAGGAAACGGATATTGTCGGGACTGATTCCGTAATTGCGGGCAACATTGGTGGTGTTGCGGTGCACTCCAACAATTACAAGATCGTATTTGGCTAGATTTCGCAGCATAGATTCAGCCTGTTGCGCAGTATGGGTTTTCACTAAGCTGTAATGTGCTTGCCTTCCATAATTTGAAAGCATTTTCTGGAAGGCGTTTCCTGTTTCACTGCCCAGAGATAGTACCGCAATTCTTTGGCCGCGTTCAAATCTCAGGGGAATAATATCCTCCTGATTGCGGATTACAGAAACCGATGCCTTGGCTATCCTATTGTTGAGCAGGGTTACATTGCGATTATTGAGGTCTGCCAGCAAGCCCCTCGGATTGATAGGCCTGAGTTGGTTTAGTCCCACCATTTGTTTGTAATACAAAACTTTTCTTACGCGTTGATTAAGGTCTTCCATTCGTATCCGCCCCCTTTGAATTGCAGTACGGATTGCCTCAATAGCGGCCGATATATCCTGAGGCATGAGCAAAATATCGTTACCGGCAAGGAAAGCCCTAACCTCCAGTTCGCCGGGCTCGAAGTGATCACTAACTCCTTGCATATTCAGGGCATCCGTAACAATCAGCCCCCTGAATCCCAAATCATTGACAAGAATATTATTCACAATCCCTGGAGAAAGGGATGAGGCCAGATTGCGTTCTGATTCTAAGGCGGGTATTTTTAAATGTGCAATCATTACCGAATGCACCCCCTCTTGCACCATCCTGCGAAATGGATAAATGTGGATACTGTCGAGGGTTTTTCGGCTGAGTTCCAGTAATGGCAGTGTGTAGTGAGAATCCTGATGGGTATCGCCGTGCCCTGGAAAATGCTTTGCTGATGCAATGATGCCTGCACCCTGCAAGCCACGCATATAGGCTATTCCTTTAATGCTGACATTATACCTGCATTCGCCAAACGACCTGAAGTTGATTACCGGATTCCTGGGGTTGTTGTTTACATCCACCACCGGCGAGAAGCTGATATGCACCCCCAGCCGGCGCAACTGCATGCCTGCTTCCCTGCCCATCTGGTACACCAGCTCGTCGTTGCGCATGGCCCCCATGGTAAGTTGGTGCGGGAATGCCCAAACACTGTCAAGACGCATGGCAGGACCCCACTCGGCATCCATTGCCACAAGCATAGGGGTTTGGGCAGCAGCCTGAAACCTGTTGGTAAAATGAACCTGACGAACCGGGCCTCCCCTAAAAAAAATCATACCACCCGGATTGTACTTTCTAATGATTTGCTCTATCTGATTTCCAAATCTCGGGTCTTGCGTAGGCCTCACCTCAATCATAATCAACTGGGCGATGCGTTGCTCCAGAGTAAGGGACTCCAACACCGAATCCACCCAATGGGTGCGGAAACCAGTTTGCCAAGGCAGAGTGCTTGCAGGAGGCAGGCCCGGCCAGGCGGCTAAAGCCCCTTTGGGCATAAAACCATCTGCAAAAACCAATAAAAGAAGAAACAACAATAGGCGCAACATTTTTTATAAAAGTAAAGTAGGTTTCAATTTTGGAACAAAAATAACCATTGTTTAGCGCAAAAGAAAAAAAACCAGATTCGACACCTTACACGCAACTATGGGAGTTTGTCATATCTGCAACTTTTGCCAACTGCCTCTTTTCAAAAAATAGAAAGCTGCCAAGCCCATAATACTGAAATATATGACCTCCACAAACCATACCATAGAGGCTGTTGCATCGTAGGCATATGAGATAAAAAATGCAAGTGACAGATAGACGGTTATGGAAATCAACTCTATGACCAGTGCAGTCGTTGTTTTGCCAGTGCCCGAAAGGGAACTGAAAATAATCATACCCACCGAAAAAGAGATTAGGGCAAAGGTTATGACTCGCATAAGCGGAATTGTGGCAGCAATGAGATTTGCATCGGTCGTAAAAACGGATATTACCTGAGCCGGGAAGAACACAATGCTCTGCACAAAAACCAAATTACTGACAAAACTGATCAGCACAATTTTCTTAACCATTGCCATCACCTCATTTTTTCTTCCCTGCCCAATCAGATTGCTAATCAGGGTAGTAGCAGCCGAGCTTAGGCCCCATACAGGTATCATAAGAAACATATAAATGCTGCGGGTAATGTTGGAAGCAGCCAGGGCTGTCTCTCCAATTCGCTCAATTACCAGAAAAAATGCAAACCATGCAGAGAAGGCAATGAAATATTGCATCATAACAGGGCCGGCTATTTTAAAAATCCGGGAATAGAGTTTTTGATGAGCTTTTTGGAATTCAAATAACCTGAACCTGCTTGCATATTTGAAGTACACCGTATAGCCCAAATAAAACAGAAACGCCACTCCCTCTGAAATATTCGTAGCAAGGGCGGCTCCCGAAATGCCTAAGGCAGGCATCCCCAGATTGCCAAATATAAACATATAGTTAAAAACTACATTACTGATGGCCATGACAATGGTAGCTGCCGACACCACACGGGTTTTTACAATACCCACAAAGAATGAACTGAAGCTCACATTTAGTAATCCCAAAAAAAAGCCATACCGCCGGTAATGAATAAACTCTTTGCTCTGCTGGAGCACTGCCTGCGATTCCACAAAGCGATCCAAAAACATATCGCCGATAAGGCTGACGATAATAAATAAAATGACCGCAAGAAACAGCATCATATACAACCCGTGGTCGAAAAGCCGGCCAATAATCCTGTAGTTGCCTTCGCCGTTGCGCCTTCCGATGAGTATCTGCATACCTACTCCAAATCCGGCGCCCAGCATAACCAGAGTGAGGTGGAGCAGCCCTCCTATGGCTGCTGCCCCGAGGCTAATTTCACTGAGCCGGCCCAAAAAAGCAGTATCTATTACCATCATCAGATTCTGAGCAACCAGGCCAATGACAATCGGAAAACTGATTTTCCAAATACTGCGAAAAGAATTATTTACAACCGAATATTGCATAATTAGCATTTAAATGGCTGTGCCGAAAAAGGCAAACAGCAGAACTTTCAACAAAAACCGGCTAAGCCATCTGAATAATTTCAATCTTTGGGTTATAAGCCGGTTCACTACAAAAACGAAAACAAAGGCCGGGCAAACTTCAAACCTCAGCCGTTGCGGGCTAAGGAAGTGGCGGTTACATCAGCACTCTAATCAATCAACAAAACCAGACCTTTGAGGTACTCTCCTTCGGGATGAAAAATACTTACAGGATGGTCCGGAGGTTGCCCCAGATGGTGCAAAACCCTTACCGGCCTTTGTGCCTCAATAGCTGCTGCCATTACCGCCCCCCTGAAAAGGGGCATGTCGATTACTTGCGAACAACTGAAGGTAAACAAGCGGCCTCCGGACCGTATGCGCCTGATAGCTTCAAAATTGAGTCTTTTATAGCCCTGCAGCGCATTGTGTTTCACATTGTTGTGCTTGGCAAAGGCCGGCGGATCGAGAATTACAATATCAAAGTACTCGTCGGAGTGCTTCAGATACTGCATGGTATCGCTTTGGATAAGGTGGTGTCTGGGATCTTTTCCAAAATTTAGTTCCACATTTTGCCTTGCAAGGTCAATGGCTTTGGCCGAGCTATCGAGCGAGTACATTTCAGATGCGCCTCCATGTAACCCATACACCGAAAAGCCACCGGAATAGCAGAATGTATTCAGTATCTTCTGGCCACGAGCATAGGACTCCAGCAGTTTCCGGTTTTCCCGCTGGTCTATAAAAAAACCGGTTTTCTGACCCGTGTGCAGGTCAACCAAAAACTTGTGGCCATACTCCATCACTTCCACTACACCCGATTGTCCATAAACATTTGGATCGTACACCCAACCTACCCAAAAGCTATCGGGAAGCGTATCGCGGCTTTTATCGGTAATGCTTTTTAGGGATGCCCCATACAATCTTTTCAATGCCTCAGCTATCCAGTTAAGATAGGGATAAACACCCGTTGCATGAATCTGTACTACTAAGTGACCATTGTAATGATCAATAATGATTCCGGACAGATGGTCGCCTTCGCCATGCACAAGCCGATACACCTGCGTATGTGGGTTATCTGCTATACCACACGATAGTCGCCACGAGAAGGCATGGCTAATCACCTTGTCCCAGAATTCCTGCGCATCTATTTCTGGCCTCCAGGGCGCAAAAGCAAGCATTCTGATGGAAATTGTGGCTTGCTGATACAAACCTGCTCCCAAATAACCACCGCGGTAATCAAATACCTCCACAGGTGTCCCATCGGACAATCCTTGAGGTATTTGCTGAAGTGCGCCACTGAAAATCCAAGGATGAAAACGACGCACTGACGCGTCCTTTCCGGATTTAAGTACTATTTTAACAGAATTTTGCATATTGAGCCACAAAAGTAGTGCTTTTACCCGAAAATGGCATTACCCGCTTTAGCTGGTTCTGTATTATATAAGAGCTAAAGCCATCGTACCAAAAATTCAGATGTATAAGAGCTTTGAATTCAAAGCATAAACGAACCAAGGTGGCAAATGTATGCTTAAAGATATTTTTTGCCCGGAAAAGCGATAATCGAAATGTACCCTAAGCGGTTTGTTAATCAGGCACAATAATTAAAAACCAACGACTTTTAGACAATGTACTACAAACCGACCACCCGAAAAGGTTCATTGCAGCTAAAACCTCTCTCTGCTCTTCTTTTGAATAGATTTTGCGTGAAAGTATGAACCGGAAACCGGATTGCCGTGATGCATATATTTTTCCCCAACAAGGGATTGCAGGGAAACCTTTTGGCCCATTGATTTAAAACATTCCACAGATTTAAAATCCTGAAACCTGACAGGCCTCATTTTGACAGCATATCTTACGCTGTAATCTATTAGCAATCGGCCGCCAGTGCATCAAAATCATGTATTCAATTATCAAAATGAGCCTTTCACGGAAAATGTGTAACTTTGGAGTACGAAAACAGTACCCATGAATCCTCGTAGAAAAAATAAAGAATTTGGGTTTGCTTATATATTTTTAGGTTTGGTACTTGGGTTTTTCATCGGTTCGGGCATTGTTTACTGGTACACGAGCCGCGATGAAGGTGCCAATCTTTTTGCCAATGCCTGGAACTACCTGGGAAGCCTTTTTGAACCATCGGCAACAGTTGACCAGGAATCAGCAGATATGGAAACAGCCATGGAGGAATCTGCAGGTCAAAATGGGAGACGCCCGCAGCATCCCGACACAGGAACGCCCATTCTCTCGACAAACGAATTGCAACCCGATACTACCCTATTGATACAGGAGGAGTTGCCTCCCGACACACTGTTGATTACCGACCCCGCATCGCTTCAAAACATAGAAGCCACATACACTGGCGCCGGTGAAAACATTCGCGACAGAGGTCAGATGCGTGTGGCCCAGGAAAGACTTATTCACATAAAGGCCTTTAGCAAAGATCCCGGCACATACAGTCCTGTGCAATCCAATGCCATCCGAATGCTCGACTCGTTGCTGGGAGGAACTGTAAGACCAAGGCTACCCGAGAATGCCATCATAGTGGAATTTTGGATATCACCTTTAAACGCAAGGGGATACATTCTGGAGCAAAACAAATTAATTGTTTTCGGGCTAAGCGAGATAAACAACTTTGGTCTTGAAACCGATGGCAGCCGTTTGTATGTCAGATACGAGGATACTTATTATGCCATTACTACAAGAAATGATTTTACCCCTTTTGTTCCTTCCAATCCGGCAGAAACAGTAGTCCTTCAGCAACGATGGCCATAATTTTCCACAAATTTCAGGGAGCCGGCAACGATTTTATTCTGATTGACGACAGGGCAGACCTTTTTGAAAAAGACCCTACGCGCAGACATCAATTGATACAAAGGCTGTGCAACCGCAACTTCGGTGCAGGTGCCGACGGCTTGATACTGCTGAAATCGTCAGAGAGGGTAGATTTTGAAATGCACTTCTTCAATTCCGACGGATTGCCGGGCAGTTTTTGCGGCAACGGAGCCAGATGTATAGTGGCCTTTGCCGATTTTCTGGGAATCTCCAAACGCGAGTTCAGCTTTACCGCTTCTGAGGACCACCACAGGGCTATTGTCAAGAGCAAAAGTACATCGGAATGGGACATTTCGGTTGAGATTGCGGATATACAAACCAGAAGTTTGCATCTATCTCAAGGCGATGTTATCCATTCCGGTTCGCCGCACATCGTATTGTTTAATGATACGATTAATGACATAGATGTTTTTCGGGAAGGGAAAGCCCTTAGAAACGCTGAAAAATATGAACCTGCAGGTGTGAATGTAAATTTTGCGCAAATAATAGACAGCAATAATATCAAATTAAGGACCTACGAAAGGGGTGTTGAGGGCGAAACCCTTGCCTGTGGCACCGGAGCCACAGCAGCAGCCCTGGCTGCGTGGATGGAAGGCTATAAAAACCCACAAAACCAATACAATGTTCACGCCAGGGGAGGCACATTAAGGGTGCATTTCGATGTTGTAAAGCATGCTGAGTACTACCGTTTTTCCAATATCTGGCTCAGCGGACCAGCCATTAGGGTTTATGGAGCTGAAATAGCCGACTGAAAAATATTTTAGAATCGTATTACCCAAAATTGACAAAGATATGCTGAAAGGAAAAAATATTGTGCTGCGCCCGCTTGAGCTAAGGGATGTGGATAATATCTATCAATGGGAAAACAACCCTGAGAATTGGGTGGTGAGCAGCACTACCACTCCCTTTTCAAAGTTTTTCCTTGAGCAATTTGTTCTGAATTCGCAGAACAATATTTTCACTGACCTGCAGCTCAGACTGGCTATCGAAGATGCTGCAGGCAATCTCGCAGGTGTAATAGACCTGTTTGAATTCGATCCCCTGAACCGTAGAGCCGGTGTTGGCATCCTGATAGAAAGCAAAATGCGCAAACAGGGTTATGCATCCCAGGCCATTGAAGTGATATGTAATTATGCGCGCAATGTTTTGAACCTGCACCAACTTTATTGCAGCATTGGCTCTGACAATGAAGTGAGCCTAAAGCTCTTTGAAAATGCAGGATTTGAGACAACCGGTAAGCGGCGGGAATGGACCTGGCGACCCGAGGAATGGCGTGATGAATATTTTTTGCAAAAAATCCTGTAATGGCTCCTTAAACTCACCCCGCAATGGAGGCTGGTATAGTGACCTAAATTATTCAAACGGAAAGCTTTAACTACCAAATGGGAAAAAGAAAAAAGAAAATCTTCAACACAAAATCGGTACTGGCATTTATTGCATTAGCTGTAATTGTTTTGTTTGTAATAGGAGCATACTCTGCTTATAGAGTTGTTTTCATGCCCAATGTTGTGCTGCAGGACGAATACACTCATATTTATATTCCAACAGGAAGCACCTATGATGATGTAAAGCAAATCATCACAGATATGGACATCCTGAAAAACCCCGGGACTTTTTTCTGGCTTGCCCGTAAAAAAAACTACCCGCAATTAGTAAGGGCAGGCCGATACCGTGTGGAAAACGGAATGAACAACAACCGGCTGGTAAACATGCTGAGAGGCGGGATGCAAGACCCGGTACGCGTTACCTTTCACAACATCCGAACTAAGAGTCAACTTGCCGGTGCCATCACCCGCAATCTCGAAGCCGACTCAGCTCAGGTGCTGGCTATGCTCAATAACCCGGAAGCTGCCAGTTATTTTGGGTTCAATACGCACACCATCAGCCTGATGTTTATTCCCAATACTTACGAGTTTTTTTGGAATACCTCTCCTGAACAACTTTTCGAGCGCATGCATAGAGAATACGAACGGTTTTGGACAGATGCGCGACTTGAACAGGCACAACAGACAGGATTAAGCCCTGTAGAGGTGGGCATTCTGGCGAGCATTATCAGGCTGGAAACCCGCAGGCGCGACGAGATGCCTCGTATGGCCGGGGTTTACATCAACAGGCTAAGGCGTGGAATTCCATTGCAGGCAGATCCAACGGTAATTTTTGCTATCGGAGACTTTACGATAAGGCGGGTGCTTCGTCGCCACCTGGCATTCGAGTCGCCTTTTAATACATATCTGAATAAAGGCTTACCTCCCGGACCCATAAGCCTGCCAGAGCCCTATGTAATAGATGCCGTGCTCAATTATGAGCAACACAACTACCTTTTTTTCGCTGCTCATTACGATTTTACCGGTTATCATATTTTTGCCCGCACTTACTCTGAGCACAGGCAGAACGCCCGTAGGTACCATCAGGCGCTCAATGAAAGAAACATTATGCGGTAGCCTAAGAAAATAGTCAATTGGAATTTTTTTTTGTTTGGCAAAAAGCGGTTTTTATACCTTTGATGCCAAAATTTTCAATATGACCCAAATTAAGTTCGGAACCGACGGTTGGAGGGCGGTTATTGCAAAAGATTTTACAACAGAAAATGTGGCCAGGGTAGCACAGGCAACCGCGCTTTGGGCTCTATCCAAGACCCAAAACCCAATAGTTGTGGTAGGACACGATTGTAGGTTTGGTGGAGAATTGTTTGCCGAAACAGTTGCGAAAGTATTGGCCAGACACAATATTAAAGTACTGGTTGCGCAGAGTTTTGTTTCCACTCCCATGGTTTCTCTCGGGGTACTTAAAAATAAAGCATTCCTGGGAGTGGTCATTACTGCAAGCCACAACCCTGCGGAATACAACGGATACAAGCTAAAAGGCAGTTATGGAGGGCCTCTTCTCGAAGAAGACATACATGAATTGGAAACTTTTATTCCTGAATCCTACCGCCATAATTTAGACGAGTACCCTATAGAACACCTTGTACATACAGGAATCGTTGAGCGCATAGACCTGGAAACTTTGTATTGCAATTACCTGGAAGAAAAGTTTGACCTGGAAGCAATCAGGAATTCAAAATGGGAGTTTGCATTCGATGCCATGTATGGTTCGGGGCAAAATGTAATGCGAAGGCTTTTCCCGGATATTACCCTGCTGCACTGCGAACGGCAACCCCTATTCGACGGAATACCACCTGAGCCATTATTGCGAAATCTAAGGGAATTTTCGGAGGTTATCAACCTGTCAGGTGAAATTGATTGCGGGCTTGCAGTGGATGGGGATGCCGACCGCACAGCACTGTTTGACGATAAGGGCAATTATATTGATTCGCATCATGTGATTCTCCTGCTTATCTACTATTTGCACCACTACAAGGGTATAACAGCAAAAGTAGCTACAGGGTTTTCTTCCACAGTAAAAATTAATGCTCTGTGCAAGAAATACAATTTGCCACTTGAAATAGTAAAAATAGGCTTCAAGCATATAGCCGCCATGATGCTTAAAGAAACCATTTTGGTAGGAGGCGAAGAATCGGGCGGAATAACCGTTGCAGGCCACATCCCTGAACGAGATGGAATTTACAACGGATTGGTTATTTGGGAAGCAATGGTAAAAACCGGGAAAACATTGCGGCAATTGATTGATGAAGTGTATGATATTACAGGTAGTTTTGCATTTGAGCGCTCCGATTTGAGGCTTTCTCAAAACGATAAGGATCGTATCGTGAACCAGTGCAACAACAAAGCCTATGCCCAATTCGGAAAATGGAAAGTAGTGCGCGAGGAAAACTTAGATGGTTATAAATACTATTTCAGCGAAACCCAATGGTTTATGATTAGACCTTCGGGAACTGAACCCGTGCTTCGAACCTATGCCGAAGGTGCCACCCGCGAGGAGGCATTAAAAATACTTCAAGACGGATACAACACCATTATGGAGATTTCCTAAACTAAAAAATGATGAAAAAGACAATGTCATTAGCGCTGATCATGCTGGCCTGCAGCACTCAGGTCATTGCAATTTCAATATCCCAAAATCCTAAAGCATCCACAACCGATACAATTGTCAATATCCGTAGCCGGGTGATTGGTCTGAGCATTGCCAATGCAGCAGCTATAACCGGGTCGCTGGTGTTGCTCAATGAAGCCTGGTATAAAGACCATCCCAGATCGCATTTTCGTTTTCATAATGATTTTCCCGACTGGCTGCAACAGGATAAATTAGGGCATTTTTTCTCTGGATACCAATTGGCCCGCTTTAGCACAGCTACCTACTTATGGGCAGGTCTCAACAATAGATCAGCAGCCTGGGCCGGTGCAGCAACAGGCACATTATTGCTAACTACAGTTGAGATACTTGACGGTTTCTCTCTGGAATGGGGCGCCTCCATACCGGATTTCATAGCCAATACCTTGGGCACAACACTATTTCTCTCACAGCATCTGCTCTGGGAACAACAGAAAGTGCAAGTGAAGTATTCATACTCCGAAAGCGGGTTGGCACATCTGAGGCCAGCCCTGTTGGGCAGCAGCCTTCCCGAACGAATGCTAAAAGACTACAATGCGCATACATTCTGGCTTTCGTTTAATGTCCGTGCATTTTTTCCTGAACAGAGAATGATTCCCCCATGGCTCAATATTGCTATTGGGCACGGCGCCAACGGAATGTTAGGAAGTTTGCAGAATCCCTCTGTTGTAAATGATCAAACTATGCCCCTGCTCCCCAGGTACCGGCAGTGGTACTTGGCACCTGATATAGATTTTTCCCGAATAAAGACTGATAGTCCATTACTTAGAAGTTTTTTTTGGATGCTCAATGCTTTGAAAATGCCATCGCCTGCTATCGAATACAACTCTAGAAGCGGCCTTCGGTTTCATTGGCTCTTTTTTTAAAAACGGGGCTTATTATCCGGGGTATTTGGTTTCACAGGTTTATTTAACTTTGGAACAGGATTGTTGTCTAATCCCTCACACGGCTATCCGGTTGCACAGGGTAGCCGGTGAATCAGTTTTTGCAACTTACTGAAAATTATGCACAACCCTCCGCAAAAACAATTATCGATAAAATTTGAATTCCATCTTTACTAAGGACCTGTCCGGACAGTTTAAAGTTCGGCTCCCAAATTGTCAATACATAGATATTCCAATACATCCCAAAACCAACAATCATGAAAAACATCCCATTAGCCTTCATTTACAAATGGAAAATGACACTACTTTCTGTTTTATTGATTTTGCTTTTTCAGCCGTTTTTGGCCGCAGGGCAAGGAGGAAGCGGCCTTACCCGTCCTGTAACCTATTTCGGGTTTGAGCCCGGTACCAACCGAAAAATGTTTTCCTATGCCGCACTAATGGGTTATTTGATGAGGCTTGAGCAAGAGAGCGACATGGTACGGATAAAGCAGATTGGGCAATCGGAATTTGGGAGACCTATGTACATCGTGTTTATATCCTCGCCGGAGAATATCACCAGGCTTGATGAATTGCAGGAGATAAATCGCAGGTTAGCCTTGGATGCTAACATACCGGAACACGAACGAGAGGAGCTGCTAAAAAACGGACGGGCATTCGTTATGGCCAATCTCTCTATTCATTCCAACGAGGTTGGTCCATCACAGGCCGCCCCCCTAATGGCCTACTATCTAGTTGCCGGAGTTGAGCCAGACATGCACAAACATTTGGAAAATGTTGTATTCATGATGATTCCCAGCGCAAATCCGGATGGACATGATATGATAGTAGAGCATTACAACAAATATCTTGGCACTCCCTATGAAGGAAGCACGCTTCCGGGGGTTTACCACAGGTATATTGGGCACAATATCAACAGGGACTTTGTGAATCTAAACATGAGCGAAAACAGGGCAATTGCAGATATTTACAATTTACACTGGCATCCACATGTGATGGTAGATAAACACCAAATGGGAATGAGCGGTGTGAGGTATTTTGTACCTCCAAATCACGATCCCATTGCGCAAAATATTGACCCCACATTATGGAATTGGAGTTGGGTTTTTGGCTCGGCTATGGCAAGGGATATGACGGCACGAGGCCTAAAGGGGGTAGCGCAGCACTATCTGTTCGACAATTACTGGCCCGGCTCAACTGAAACCAGCTTATGGAAAAACACAATTAGTCTTCTTACAGAAGCGGCAAGCGCCCGTTTGGCTACTCCGGTTTTTATTGAACTGGGTGAACTTGGCGTTTCTGGCATAGGCCTGGCGGAATATAAAAAAAGCATCAATATGCCTGCTCCATGGATGGGTGGAGAATGGGGCCTTGAAGAAATTGTCGAATATGAGTTAGCCTCGATATTCTCTGTCATAAGAACGGCATCTCGGCAAAAAACCGAGATTTTGCGGTGTCGCAACGATTTAGTGAGAAGAGAAGTAGCCCGTGGTAAAACACAAGCTCCCTTTTTCTATATTTTGCCGGCTAATCAACACGACAAAGGAGAGCTGTACCGCTTGCTAAGGCTTATGGTCCGCCACGGTGTGGAGATCTACAGGCTAGATGCCGATATTGCCATTAACCGGAATGCCTTTGCTTCAGGGGATTATGTTATTCCAATGGCCCAACCCTTTCGCCCATTCATAAAAGAAGTTATGGAAAGGCAGCACTTTCCGGTAAGGCATTTTACAATTGACGGAGAAATGATTGAGCCTTATGATATTACCAGTTGGTCGCTGCCGTTGCACCGTGGAGTTGAATCATTTGAAATCAACACCTCAAAGCCAGAGCTTTACGAACTGATTTCGAAAGTGAACGAAGATGAACTGCAGGTAGAAAGGTTAGCTGAGGTTGGAAACTTTTTGATATTTACTGTAAACAAAAATGAGTCCTTCAAAGCTGCATTCCAATCGTTAGCCAGAGGAATTGAAGTTTTCAGGAGCACCTCGGATTTAAATTTAAACTCAGGATTTTTCCCGAAAGGCAGTTTTCTGGTTAGAGTTACTCCACGCAACCGGGAAAGCGTCAATAATATTTTGAAGGGCTTGCATTCTGCACCTATATCCTTATCCGAAAAGCCTTCAGGATTTCAACAATTAAGATTACCCAGAATAGCAGTAGTGGAAACCTGGCTGCACGATATGGACGCAGGTTGGACCAGGTTTATGCTTGATTCTTATGGTATTCCATTTACCGTTTTGCGGCCTTCCGAAATGAAAAATGTAAACCTGCAGCAAAGATTTGATATTCTGATTTTTTCCGACACCAGAAGCGACCACTTGATGTACGGTGCATCGAGAAGGGCAGGCGAAAAAGTTTTTCCGTTTTATCCACCCGGCTATGCAGTAGGCATGGAAAAGGAAGGCTGGCAAAATGTTCTGGGTTTCATTTTTCAAGGAGGTACTGTTCTTTCATGGGGAAGGTCGGTAGAATTGTTTACAGGCGTTATGGAGCCTCCATCGCCACAACAGCCATTCCGCTTCCCGGTGGATAACATATTCCGCAACCTTATGAACCGAGGCCTAAGTATTCCCGGAACTTTTCTGAAAATGCAACTGATCCCCGACCATCCTCTTACTTTCGGAATGCCGCAATTAACCGGAGTTTTTCATAATGACGGTCCGATTCTTGAAACCCAAATACCCGCATTTGGAATGAATCGAAGGGTAATTGGATCATTTCCAGAAGGGGAAATTTTGCTTAGTGGGTTCGGACAAAATCTGGAACTGATTCATAGAGCGCCAGCAATGGTTTGGTTGCAGCGGGGAAATGGAAATGTAGTTCTATATTCTTTTCTTCCCAACTTCAGAGGAGGCACACCTGTATCCCATAAGCTGATTTTCAATGCTATATTGCTTCCGCAAGCCGGTAATTGAATAGGCAGTTCAAACGGAAATGAATTGAAAATCTGTCAGATTTTCTTTCAACTTGCAAGTTGCTTTATGTAGTCTATTGACAACTCATTAAACTCTTCAGCCTTCTCAATATTAACCACATGCCCACATTTCTCTACAACTTTAAGCGTCCTGTTTTTGTACTTTTTCACCAATTCACGCACAGGCTCAAGCAGTATGTAATCCTGTTCACCCATTACATAAAGAGTAGGTATGCCCTGATCTTCGGCCTCCATTTTGCTTAGCTTGGCTGTAAGTTTGCGGGTAAGCCGAAACCAACGAATAAATTCGTGTCGCGCCAGTTTGCGGGCTTCATTGATAAAAATACTACGAGACTCTTCATGTTGGTCAAGTGGCATAATGATAAATGCCATAACTTTATACAACCACATAAAAGGTATAATGGGCTGAAAAACACTACCCAGACGAACCAGAAACCTCGATTTCAGATTAAGCTTTGTAATTGCCCCAACCAGAATCATAGACTTAACATATTCTTTGCCAATCTCCCCCAATTTGCGTACAATGATTGTACCCAATGATACTCCCACAAAATGTGCTTGCCTGATTTTACGGTATTCTAAGACTTGCAGAATATCCAGAGCGATATTATCAAATGAATATCTGAAATTGTTTGTTGATGGTTGCCCGGGAGACGACTTTCCATGTCCATGAAGATCCACCAGCAACAGGTTGAAATGCTTTGCATACGATTGTATCTGCCGAAACCATACAGTAGAACTACCACCTGCCCCATGGATAAAAACTACCCACTCTTCACTTGCTTCGTTTGTATAAGTTTTATGGTAAAGCATACTTCTCGTTATGGATGCAAAAATATACTTAAATTTACAAACGAGAATGATTCGCAAAACTCAAACACCAAATTTAAGCACAAATGAAAAGTAAAACACTTTGGATTCTTGCTTTACTCTGCGTGTGGGCTTGCTGCAAGGCTATTGCTGAAAATCCCAAACAGGTCTGTAGCACCAGAATGGATGAATTATTCTCTCGTTGGAATAGTAAATGTAGTCCAGGTTGTGCGGTTGGAGTTTTTCACGAAGGTGAAATTATATTTCAGCGGGGCTACGGTAGCGCCAATCTTGACCATGGCGTTCCGATTACACCTAACACCGTTTTTTACATTGGGTCGGTGTCGAAGCAATTTACGGCAGCCGCAATAGCCATTCTTGCCGACCGGGGAAAACTATCCCTTAAGGATGATGTGAGAAAATATATCCCCGAACTTCCTGAATTTGAACGACAAATTCGAATAAAAGATCTGGTGTTTCATACCAGCGGATTACGCGATTTGTATGCACTAATGTCGTTGGCAGAAATTAATGTGGCCAATGTGTTATCGATCGACGATAAATTGAATCTGATTGCCAGGCAAACTGACCTAAACTTTCTTCCGGGCGATGAATTTTCTTATAATAACAGCGGATATACCCTTATGGCCATTTTGGTGGAAAGGGTGTCGGGCCAATCCCTGCGAAAATTTATGCACGATAATGTTTTCGTGCCTCTGGGTATGGAAAACACTCATTTTCATGATAACAGGCACGAAATAGTCAGAGGCCGCGCCTTAAGTTACTCGCCTGGACGCGATGGAGAAATAAGACTCACCTATCTGTCAAATTTCGAGGGGGTTGGTCCCGGTGGGTTATATACCACCATAGGCGACTTGTTTTTGTGGGAAGAGAATTTTTTTTATAACAGAATACCCGATACAAGGAATTTTCTTGGATTGATGCACACCAAGGGGGTACTCAATAATGGAGATACGCTACATTATGCCTTCGGGCTGAATTTTGGCAATTACAAGGGGCTAAAAACAGTTGGACATGGAGGTTCATTTATGGGTTTCAGGGCGCATTACCTCCGCATACCAGAACACCGTTTTGCTGTTGCAGTGTTATGTAATATGGGCGACATTAATCCGGCCAACCTTAGTAATCAGATAGTTGACCTGTACCTTGCAGATGTAATTGAGAAAAGTTTGACAGAATATGCCGGAACCTACAAGAACATTGAATTTGAAACAGATTTCGAAATTGTGGTTAGTGGCGGGGAGTTGTATGTGAAAGATCATTCGTCGTTTGATGGGCAGCTTTTATTCACTGAAGCTGATGTTTTCCGCAGGGAAGGCTGGCAATTCAGATTCGTTCGTAACGGCCAAAATTATGTGGAAGGTGTGATGCTCAGCAATCCGCGTGCCCGAAATATTTTCTTTAAAAAACAATAAGGCCTCCCATTTCCTTAAAGATAAGGTAACCTGCAATTATCCCATTTTAAGCGATAGGAATTTCTAATGCAATCCCGATTGTTTTTCACGCACAAAGCAAGAAAACCTGCTCCATAATTGAGAAGCAGGTTTTTTGCATAATTTTCAAGGTAGGATTACCAAATTCTTGCTCTATTCTCTGGTGCAATGAATCTTCTTCCGTCAGGCCCTATATTGAAGGCCTCATAGAAGGCATCCATATTGTAAACGGGTCCGTTTACCCTGGCTTCGCCGGGCGAATGCGGACCTTCGAGTATTTGCCTGCGGAGTTCCTGATCCCTGACATTGTTGCGCCAAATCTGTGCGTAGGAGATAAAGAAACGCTGCTCGGGAGTAAATCCATCAATAGGCTCCGGACGACCCGTTTCCTCCATTTTACTTTGCAACCCGTTGAATGCAATGGTGAGACCTCCCAGGTCGGCAATATTTTCTCCCAGACTCAGTCGTCCGTTGATTCGAAGGGTATCGAGCATCACATAGTTGTTAAATTGCTCAACGAGCACCTGAGTGAGCTTTTCAAATTTCGTTGCATCTTCAGGAGTCCACCAGTCGCGGAGGTTTCCATAGGCATCGAATTTCCGGCCCTGATCATCAAATCCATGAATGATCTCATGGCCTATCACCATCCCTATGGCTCCAAAGTTTACTGCATCGTCGCCATGCAAGTAAAAGAACGGCGGTTGCAAAATGCCTGCCGGGAATACAATTTCGTTTAGCGAAGGGCTGTAATAGGCATTCACGGTTTGCGGACTCATAAACCACTCGTCGCGATCCACCGGCTGGCCAATACGATCGAGGTTGCGCCGGGTATTGAAAAGATTGCCTGCCAGCACATTAAGGATGAATGGCTGATCGGAAACATTCAAAGCAGTATAGTCGATCCACCTGTCGGGATAGCCAATTTTGACATTCATTGCTGCCAGTTTTTTCTGCGACTGAGCTTTTGTAGCGTCGCTCATCCAGGTAAGTTGGTCTATTTGCTTTGAGAACCCCCTTTTGAGGTGATCTACCAGATTTTTCATCCTCTCTTTGGCTTCAGGAGGAAAGTGCAAAGCAACGAATTCCTGACCCACAGCCTCTCCCATAGCACTATTGAGCCATCCCAGTGCTCTGCGCCATCTTTCTTGCTGGGCAGGGCGGCCGGTCATTACCCTTCCATAAAATTCAAATGCCGCTTCGTCGAATGCCGGCGACAAAAAAGGCGCTGACGACCTGAGCAGATTCCAGGTAAGATATACCTTCCAATCATCTATACTTTTGCTTCTAAGAAGTCTTTGAAATTCTTCAAAAAACTTTGGTTGGGCAACATTCAGTTCCTGAATATCAATACCCAGAACTGAGAAATAAACCTGCCAGTTGAACGAAGGAACCAACCTCTGTAATTGTGCAACCGTTTTTTTATTGTAGGTAGCGTGCGGGTTGCGGCGGGTAACCCTATCCATGGATGCTCTGGCAAGGCGCGTTTCTATTGCCATGACAGTAGCCCGGGCAGCTGCAGCTTGCTCTGGTGAATGGCCGGCAAGTTGAAAAATAGTTTCAATCATTTTCTCATAAGCAGCACGGATTTCTAAACTTTTGGGGTCGTTGAGCAGGTAATAATCCCGGTCGGTCATCCCCAGACCTCCCTGAGAAACATTGGCAATGTTCATTTCGGCATTTTTGCGATCTTGCGAAGCAAACACCGAAAACATCGGGCGCACGCCGTGCAAATGCAAATGGGCGGTTGCCCGGGCCAGGCCTTCTAAATTGGTTAATGCCTGTATGCGTTCCAATTCGGGCATCAGCGGTGTAAGGCCCGCCTCCTGGATGGCAACAGTATCCATCGCACTGTTGTAGAAATCACGAATCTTCTGCCGGTTGCTGCCGGGTGCGGCTGCAGCATCGGCCTGAATCCGGGCAATAAGGTCCCGCAGTTGCTGATCGTTGAGCCTGCGCAACTGCTCAAAAGAACCGTACCTGCTGTATTCATCCGGTATAGGATTGGCAACCAGCCACCCGCCATTGGCAAACCTAAAAAAGTCATCACCCGGATTTACATTGAAATCCATATTTGCCCTGTCAATTGGCCTTACAGCCTGTTCCTGGGCCTGTTGAGCGCACGAAGCTAAAATCGCGATAGCAAAAAATAAAAGCACAAATGGTTTTCTGAATCGTTGTATCATAAAAGGTTAATTAAAGGGTTTTGGAGCATTAAAAACACGGAAAATCAAATATGTAATTGCAGGATGTTTCAATCCAATAATGTTTTAAAAAAATCATACCCCTATCTTGTACTTAAGTGTTCCAGCATCCAGTTAAGTAAATATTCATAAACTTTGTATTTATTTTTTTCGTGCAACATCTCATGACGGCCATGAAAAATTTTTACAGATAGGTTTTGGAATCTCTGTTTGTAAAATTCACGGTGCATAGCCATTGCATCCTTGCCGAAATTTCCTACCGGATCTTCCTGTCCGCCAAAAATTAATAGGGGAAGCGTCTTGCGATATGTAATTCTTTTGCCGGCCTTTTTCGTTGCCTTGATCCCTCTTGAGAGATTGTAAAAGAAACCTATGGAGCAATTAAAGCCGCATAAGGGATCATCAATATACTCAAGAATCTCCTCGCTGCTCGACGAAATCCAATCGAAACCCGTGTTGCTCTTTTTAAAGTGTCTGTTAAAGCTATAAAAAAACAACTTATTAAACCAGCGACTCTTTTTATTAAAGCCCATGAAAAGCCCTTGAAGTTTGAGAAACGCCTTAAGCAATTCCACCCTCCATGCAGGAACCTGGAAACTGCCAGAAAGCATCAACCCCTGTATGTAAACCGGATAATATGCGATTAAATGCTGTGCAATTATTGAACCCATACTATGACCCAGCACATACACTGGAGCATAAGAGTATTTTGTTCGAATATGAGTATATAACAATTGCGCATTGCTGAGCATTATTTCCCATCCATTGCTGGGAGGTAGCACCCCAAGCGCTTCTGTATCAGGGGCGGTTCTGCCGTGCCCTGGATGGTCGGCAGCCACAAGCCCAAAGCCATGTTGCGCAAGAAAAACACCAAATTCGCGGTATCTGCCGCTATGCTCGGCCATACCGTGCAATACCTGTACAATTCCTAATGGGTTGCCGGGAGGCATGATACACAAAACTGAAAAATTATCACCGTTTGTGTTTTGAATAAAATATGATTCTTCGATAATTGGATTGTCCATTTTATTTTTAATTCTGCGGAGCAATTGGGTAATAGCGTAATTTTACCGGCTCGAAAAAGGCAGGTAGTTGCATAACTTCGCAATAATGTCAAAATTATTAATCTTATCAATACAGGAAATGGTTTTGCTCAAAAAATCATCCGGTTGCACAGGATTTACAACTAACCGGAAACCTGTATCGGCAGATACCCCAAAAAACACCCATCACGAATTCGGGAAAAACCTGAAACCCTGGAAACGGATCCTATTTCTGAGCTGTGGTTTTGTGGCGTTAACATTGGGGTTGATAGGAATCCCCTTGCCATTGTTGCCCACCACACCTTTTTTGTTATTGGCTGCATGGTTTTTTGCAATGAGCTCTAAGCGATTTTATATATGGCTGACAACCCACCGTATTTTTGGTCGAATCATAACCGATTACCATGAGCAAGGCGGTGTCCGCCGCATTATCAAAATCAGGGCACTTACACTACTTTGGGCAACAATACTCAGTTCGGCAATATTTTTCACCGACCAGTGGGGTGTGAGGATATTACTGTTGGCAGTGGCTTTGGGAGTAACCCTACACATTAGAAAAATAAAAACCCTGAAATAACAGGCAAGTCATCTATGTCGCAAAATCAGCAACAACCATCATCTGAGTGAATATGGCCATGCTGAATCTCCTCGCTAGTGGCGGTACGGCAATTTATCACTGTTCCTTTAAAATGCAGATCCATTCCTGCCAAGGGGTGATTAAAATCCATTTTCACCATATCTTCGCCTATCTCAACCACCTTGCCCTGCAAAGGATTGCCCATCTGGTCGGCCATGGGTATGTGATTTCCCACAAACAGAACCTCCTCAGCGAGTTCGCCTCCCACAACAAAAGCAGATTTGGGCAAATCAATCACAGATTCTTCTTCAAACACCCCGTAAGCTTCTTTAGCCGGAACAACAAACTCAAAAGTATCGCCAGCCTGCAATGGGTTGATTTGCTGTTCGAACACAGGAAGGAGTCCGCCCACTCCAAACAGAAAATCCTCTGAACGATTATCTTCAACTGATTCGATAATTTCGCCATCCGAATGACCGGATCTGAGGGTATAGTTGAGGGAAAAAACTTTAGGATTACTCATGTAAATAGTCTTATGGTGATTAAAAAGATGTGCATTAAGTGCACTACTTGAAATTTGCACAAAATTGGATTTGCAAAAGTAAGGTTTTGAAATGAAAGGCTTGGGTAAATCAAAAATTATTTAACTCTTTACGATTTATCCATTTTCATGCATCTACAGCCAACTGCTGAAAAAATTAGGTCTGAATTTAGTTTTTATAAATTCTACTGTACTGCACTGAAAAAAAGTATTTTTGAAGCATTCAATGGAGCTACATGTTGCATAAATTCTTTTTCAATAAAAAAGTGTGCATTTTTTGAAAGTTGAATAGTTTTTGTGTACCTTTGCACTCCTGAAAACAACAATCGAATCGGAAAAAAATGGGAAAGAAAACAAAAGAAGCCCGAGTGCAGGTAATATTAGAATGCACCGAGCATAAAACCAGCGGAGTTCCGGGTACTTCAAGGTATATAAGCACGAAAAACAAAAAAAATACACCCGCGCGCCTCGAACTGAAAAAGTTTAACCCTATCCTGAGGAAAGTTACTATCCACCGGGAGATTAAATAACATTTGAATCATGGCAAAGAAAGTAGTTGCTACCCTAAAATCCGAAACTGGCAAAGGTTTTGCTAAAATTATCAGAATGACTAAAGTTGCAAAATCCGGCGCTTACTCCTTTACCGAAGAAATTATTGCTTCCGAAAAAGTAAAAGAGCACTTTTCCAAAAAGTAGTCTTTACTATACAATATTGTAGTCAGGTCACCTGCAACTATTTCAGGGGCCTGATTTTATTTTTTTTATGTGTATGTGGTTGGGTTTTTTGAATGGATAAAACCGGGGTTCTTCCCGGTTTTATTTTTTCAAGCCGGAATCCTCCTAACCAAAAGTTGAGGGTGATTCCATATTTCACTAACTTTGCGAAAAATCTGACACATGGGACTCTTCGATATATTTACCAAAGGTAAGAAGGATAGTTTGGACAAAGGGTTGAGTAAAACCCGGGAGAATTTTCTCACCAAGGTTTCGCGCGTCGTTGCAGGAAAATCAATTGTTGACGCTGATGTGCTCGACAATCTGGAAGAAATACTCATTAGTTCAGATGTAGGTGTAGCCACAACTATCAGAATAATTGAGCGCATTGAAGAGCGCGTAGCCAGAGATAAATATCTGGGCACCGGGGAGCTCAACCAAATACTGAAGGATGAAGTGATCGCCTTGTTGGCCGAAAACCCTGCATCGGACTTCGATTCACTTCTTGCCGACAAGCAGCAAAGGCCATATGTGATAATGGTTGTAGGCGTTAACGGAGTAGGAAAAACAACCACTATAGGAAAATTGGCCCATCAGTTTAAGAAAGCCGGATTCAAAGTAGTATTGGGTGCTGCCGACACCTTTAGGGCCGCTGCTGTAGATCAGCTCACCATCTGGTCGGAACGGGCAGGCGTGCCTGTTGTGTCTGCCGGTATGAATACCGACCCTGCCAGCGTTGCTTTTGATACGGTGGAATATGCCAAAAAACATGGTTTTGATGTTGCCATCATTGATACTGCCGGTCGCTTGCACAACAAGGTGAACCTCATGAATGAGCTTTCGAAAATACGCAGGGTAATGCAAAAAGTTATGCCAGAGGCACCCCACGAAGTATTGCTCGTGCTTGATGGATCTACCGGGCAAAACGCCTTTGAACAGGCACGGCATTTCACTTCAGCTACCGAAGTAAATGCTTTGGCTATTACCAAACTCGACGGAACTGCCAAAGGAGGTGTAGTGATTGGTGTGAGTGACCAATTTCAGGTACCTGTGAAATACATAGGTGTTGGCGAAACCATTGAAGATCTGCAACTATTCGACAGGAAATCCTTTGTAGAAACCATATTTCAATAATCCCTTATTTTCTGCCTCATCTCTCCTAACTCTACAGGCAGATCCTTGGTCATTTTGTTTACTCAATGAGAAAAAAATCGTTAAATCTTATCACTCTGGGCTGCTCCAAAAATCTTGTGGACTCAGAACGGATTCTTGGGCAATTATCTTCCAAAAAGTTTAAAATCAGCCATGACGCTTCCGGATCGGCCGATATCGTGCTGATCAACACCTGCGGCTTCATTAAGGATGCAAAGCAGGAAAGCATTGATACTATTTTGGAATATGTGAATGCCAAAAAAAATGGATTGGTTGGCCAGGTAGTAGTTTTTGGATGTCTTTCGGAACGCTACCAGGCAGATTTGCAAAAAGAAATCCCTGAAGTTGATGCTTGGTTTGGAGCACGCGAACCCATAGGAATGTTTGAGTTTCTGACAGAAAAGTTTGATTCAGGCTGCGGATTGCGACACCAAACTACCCCATCACACTTCGCCTATTTGAAGATCTCCGAAGGATGCGACCGTGCCTGCTCATTTTGCGCAATACCCATGATCCGGGGAGAATACCGCTCCAGAACCATCGAAAGCCTTGTGGAGGAGGCAAAAATGCTTTCCGGCAATGGAGTGAAAGAACTCCTTGTAATTGCCCAGGATATCAGCTATTATGGTCTTGATTTAGGAAATCAGCAGTTACTTGGGCCCCTGCTTGAGGAACTTGTAAAAATAGATGGTATAGAGTGGATTAGACTCCACTATGGATACCCCAAGAATTTCCCGCCCGATGTAATAGATCTGATGGCCTCGCAACCTAAAATCTGCCAGTACCTCGATATTCCCATTCAACATATCAACGACAGAATACTGAAGATGATGCGTAGAGGGCATACCAAGGAGGAAACCCTTCAGTTGATTGCCGACCTGCGCACAAAAGTTCCGGACATAGCCATTCGTACTACCATGATGGTTGGTTTTCCAGGCGAGACAGCCTCTGAATTTGAGGAAATGCTCGAGTTTGTAAAAGAAGCGCGTATTGACAGGCTGGGGGTCTTCACCTACTCACCTGAGGAGGGAACCCAGGCAAATCTGCTCAAAGACAACATCAGCGAAAAAGAAAAACAAAGGCGGGCTAATGTGCTGATGGCATTGCAAGAACAAATATCTTTGGAAAAGAACCTGCAGAAAGTTGGCAGGAATTATAAAGTGATGATCGACCGTAAGGAAGGAAATTTCTTCGCAGGCCGAACGGAATACGATTCACCCGAAGTGGATAATGAAGTTTTTATTGAAGATCATCCCGACATTTTGTTGGGGGAATTTGTTGATGTATGTATCACCTCGGCTTCCGAATTTGAAATTTTCGGCAAGATCGCAGAAAACTAATACTTGAAAAATGATTGACCTCAATTCGTCCATTGAAACCCTTAATGCTCTGAATAAGGGCACATTAATGGAAACCTTAGGGATAGAATATCTGGAAATAAGAGAGGGTTATGTGGCTGCCCGGATGCCGATAGATGCCCGAACCATACAGCCAGCAGGCATTTTGCACGGGGGTAGCAATCTTGCCCTTGCGGAGACTATCGGTGGTCTGGGCTCCATGCTTCTTATCAACCATGAAGAATATATGGTGAGAGGGTCCCACCTGAGCGCCAACCATGTGAGGCCCGGAACTGGTAATTGGGCTACAGGAAAGGCAAATCTGATACATAGGGGAAAAAATACCCACCTTTGGGATATTGGTGTATTTGACGAACAAGATTTGTTGATTTCCAGTTGCAGGCTTACGAATTTCATTTTGCCCAGAAACGGCAATTCTGCATAAACATTGTTACCATCTGCCTGAACAATGAACCTTACCGGGGTTATCAATCACTTATCCGAAAACAACAAACCTTTTGTTTGCTATAGGCTTCCCAAATCCAACGAGCCGGTTTTACTTACCAATGGAGTATTCGACCAACCGGATTTTCCGGATGCAAACCTTTCCGGTTTTCTGATTGTTCCCTTTGACTTAGAAAGCAACTGTCCCCCTTTGATCTACACAGGAGCTACCAAAACTACCGGCTGGAAAAACATTTCCTATCCTGTGATAAACAGCACCATACAGCCGGAAAAGCCCGCCCAGATTTACAACTATCCTTGCATTGAGCGGGAGCAATATATGCATCAGGCTGAGGTGTTGCGAAAAAAGTTGCTTGAAGGAGAATTGCAAAAGGTTGTACTCTCAAGAATTCAATGTGCTACTTTGCCGGTGCAATTCGACAAAGGCAGCTTTTTCGGGAAATTATGCCTGAAGTATCCTTCAGCTTTTGTCTATATAGTACATATTGACCGTGATACCTGCTGGATAGGTGCATCGCCCGAGATATTGCTACAAGTGGAAGCCGGAGAAGGTTCGACCATGTCGCTTGCCGGATCCCTGCCTGCGCAGCCCAAAGGTTCATTGGCTGAATGGACTCAGAAGGAGTTGGATGAAAACTCCTTCGTTTTTCAATTTATCATGCAGAAACTCCAACAGGTGGGCATCAGCAAAATAATGGAAATGCCCATGGAAACCGTTTCGGCCGGGCCGGTAGTACACCTCCAAAAGTTGCTCAAGTTTCAATTACCTGTAGGAGTAAGCCCATTAAAACTGGCATTGAACCTCCACCCTACCCCTGCCGTTTGCGGCATTCCGCCGGTTCATGCCAAAAAATGCATTTTGCAAACCGAACAGCATCCCCGCAATTACTACTCAGGATTTTTAGGGCCCATTTGCTCATTCGGGTATGCACATCTGTTTGTAAATTTGAGATGCATGCATATAATTGGTCAATCTGCCTTTATCTTTGTCGGAGGTGGATTGATGCCCCAATCGGTAATGACTCACGAATGGGAAGAAACCCGGACAAAAGCAGAAACTCTCATATCGGTGCTAAAGGAATACGAAAACAATGCTGAAGGACAGATGGATTATTGAGCACCTTGCCGAAATTTTATTCAGGCGGGGATTAACAAACCTGGTGGTTTCGCCGGGATCTCGAAATGCTCCTATATTGGAAGCATTTTGTAAAAGGAGAAGTTTTCGGTGTATTCCGGTAGTTGACGAGCGCAGTGCCGCTTTTTTCGCTTTGGGAATGGCCCAGCAACTGCAGCAGCCGGTTACCCTGGCTTGCACATCGGGCAGCGCACCATTAAATTATGCCCCGGCGATTGCCGAAGCATACTACCAGCGCATTCCGCTTCTTGTAATTACAGCCGACAGACCTTTGGAATACATTGATCAGGGCGACGGGCAAACCATAAGGCAGCAGAATATGTTTGCCAATATCATTAAGAAAAGTTTTCAACTTCCTCAAAGCCTGAAAACATCTGATGATCTGTGGTATGCCGGCAGGCTGATTTCTGAAGCGCTGAATGCCCTGGCATACCCGGTTGCAGGACCGGTACACATTAATATTCCTTTTTCTGAGCCTCTATATGGTGCAGAATTCGAAGGATGGCCGGAACCAAAGGATTTTTCCCTAACCCCTTCCCACACAACTTTAGGGAAAGAGACTCTCCACTCATTGGCGGAGGAATGGGCCATTCACAAAAAAAAACTGGTCATTGCAGGGCAAATGTCCCCGGATTGCACATTGCAGGCACACTTGAACGAATTGGCACTCGACCCCTCTGTAGTGGTGCTAACCGAAACTATATCAAACCTACATGGCCCGGACTTCGTGGCTTGGATTGACCGGTGCCTGGCTGCCATGCCCAAAGGAGATCCGGAGTTTGTGCCCGATTTGCTCCTCACTATTGGTGGGCCGGTGGTTTCAAAAGTGATAAAATCCTGGTTGAGGAATAGCCCGGTAAAAGCGCACTGGCATATTGATCCCGAAGATTTGGCCATGGACACTTATCAGCATCTCTCACGGGTTATTGCAATGGAACCATGCTCCTTCCTGCAGCAATTCAAAACCCGAATTCTGCCGGATACGGGCAATTATGGAGAAAGATTCAGGATGCTCAGTGCAAAAGCCCGTGAAAGGCACAAGGAATTTCTGGAAAATTGCCCATACAGCGACCTGAAAATTTTTGAAGCAATAGTTGCAGGCATACCGAAGGATTACCAGGTGCAGCTTGCCAATAGCACAGCAGTTCGTTACGCACAATTATTCGATTACGCCCATGAATTGCGTTTTGACTCCAACAGGGGTGTAAGCGGTATTGACGGCTGTACCTCAACGGCAGCCGGAGCAGCTTTTGCAAGCGGCAAAAATACCCTGCTCATTACTGGTGACCTTGCATTTTTCTACGATTCCAATGGCCTTTGGATTAAAAACCTTCCCAAAAACCTGAAGATTATTTTGATTCATAACGGTGGCGGTGGCATTTTTCGCTTTTTGAACGGCCCGGAATCCACAGGTTTGCTTGAGGAGTATTTCGAAACAAAACATCAAACATCCGCACAACACCTCTGCAGGGGATTCGGGGTTGATTACCATTTTGCCTCCGACACAGAAAGTTTGAAAGCAGGCTTGGAAAATGTTTTCTCGCCCGGCAATGCCGCCACCGTACTGGAGGTACAAAGTCCGGCAGAAGTTAGTGCAGCTACACTTCGCAGCTATTTTAAATTTTTAGCCACCTAAGACCTTAAATGAAAATATGCGATAGCATGGCCACATGGGTCAAAGCTACATAATTCAATTTCATACCAAAATCAGGCTACAACTACAAATGTCTTGCAGGAGTTTGTAAAGTGATTTTAATTGGAAAATCTGAATTCAAATCACACTGTTTGTTAAAAACTTCAGTCCCTTTAAACAATTTTGTAAGTTCTGCATTTATCTATTGTGCTTAAAATAACAACTCAAATTATTGTAAAACCATTCTAAAAAATGAAAGAAAAACGCACCTGGCAAATCGTTAAGCCATACACTGACATTCGGTTTGAAACCTTCGACCATATTGGAAAAATAACCATCAACCGACCCGAGGTACACAATGCTTTTAGACCGGCAACGGTTTTTGAAATAGCTAATGCATTGGAAATATGTCGTGAAGACAACGATATTTACACAATCATTATAACCGGTGAGGGCGACAAGGCATTCTGTAGTGGTGGCGACCAGCAATACAAAGGCCATGGCGGATATATAGACGAGAAGGGCGTGCCGAGACTAAACATTCTGGATGTGCAAAAACGCATCAGATCCATGCCCAAACCAATAGTGGCAATGGTAAACGGTTGGGCAGTGGGTGGTGGGCATGTGCTGCATGTGGTATGCGACCTTACTGTGGCTTCAGAGAATGCCCGGTTTGGGCAAGTAGGCCCCAAAGTGGGTAGCTTCGATGCCGGCTTAGGCAGCAGCTACCTCGCAGCAATTGTTGGCCAGAAAAAGGCACGGGAAATATGGTTCCTAAACCAGTACTATTCTGCAAAAGAGGCATTCGACATGGGATTGGTAAACAAGGTTGTACCCCTCGACCAATTGGAAGATGCCACAGTAGAATGGTGCCAGATAATGCACAAAAGAAGTCCTATGGCCTTGCGAATGATTAAGCTTGGAATGAACGCCGAATTGGACGGACAAGTGGGAATCCAGGAGTTTGCTGGCAATGCCACATTGTTGTATTACCTCACCGAAGAAGCACAAGAGGGTGGCAGGGCATTTCTGGAAAAACGCGATCCTGACTTCCACAAATACCCGAAATTCCCCTAATACCCAAACTATGGCCTCGTTTAGAGTTTGGATGAAATCCTTTAGATTGAGAACCCTCCCATTGGCAATTTCTACCATTGCCATGGGGGGCTTTCTTTCGGCAACAGCGCCGGGGTTTAATCTAAAAGCCGTAATCTTTGCCGGTGTTACTACTTTATTGCTGCAGATCCTTTCTAACCTTGCCAACGATTACGGAGATGCTGTGTCGGGAATTGACAACGATGCACGAGTTGGCCCCAAACGAACTGTGCAATCGGGAGAGATAAGCAAAATTGCCATAAAAAGAGCAATATGGATTGTGGCTTTTCTGGCAGTTATCAGCGGTCTGTTGCTCCTTTTTTACGCCAGCAGTCTCAGTCCATCCAAATCGCTTTTGTTTCTATTATTGGGATTGGGTGCAGTAATTGCCGCCATTACATACACAGTTGGCGATAAACCTTACGGGTACTCAGGACTTGGCGACCTTTTCGTTTTTGTGTTCTTTGGATTGGTGGGCGTAAAAGGTACATTCTACCTTGCTACACTGGCATTTGACCCACTACTGCTCTTGCCTGCAGCAGCAATTGGGATGCTGAGTGCAGGGGTAATAAACCTCAATAATATGCGCGACCTGAAAGGCGACCTGCAAAATGGCAAAACCACCGTTGCAGGCCGCATTGGCATCAAAAATGCATTTTACTACCATTGTAGTCTGGTTTTAATTCCCTTCCTATTATTAGCCTTTTTCAACATTTTCACAGAAAGACCGGCAGTTACATTCCTGTTTTTAATGATATTGCCTCCGTGTGTTTATGATCTGGTAAGACTTCACCGGGCAATGAACGAAGGAAAAATTGATCCGTTTCTTCCGCTTTTATCTCTAAAAACCTTAGCCCTTACTTTTTTTTATGGATTTTTGTTAGTTTCGCAAACCTAAATGTACAAGGCCACCTATAAACACATCCAGTTTCAGTTTATCAAGCCTGCAGGCACATCCCGGGGAGTACTGCTGCACAAATCGTCATGGTTTATACAGGTTTGGGACGAGCAGAATCCTCATATACAGGGTATTGGAGAATGCAGCCTTATCCCGGGCCTAAGCCCTGATCCTCAGGAACTAATCGAAAACGAACTTCAGGATTTGTGCAGAAGTATTCAAAGTTTTAGTGTTTGGAAGGAAGCCAGAGGACATCTTTTTCCGGCAATTCAATTTGCAATGGAAACGGCATTGGCCGATCTTGCTGCAGGAGGCAGAAAGGTATTCGGTAAGACTGCATTTTCCCGCGGCCAGCAGGGCATTCCCATAAACGGATTAATTTGGATGGGCAGCAGGCAGGAGATGCAACAACAAATTGCATCGAAAATAGAAGCCGGATTTTCTACAATTAAAATTAAGGTTGGAGCATTGGAGTTTGATCAGGAATGCGAATTACTCAAATATATCAGAAAGGAATTTTGCACATATACAATTGAAATACGCTTAGATGCAAACGGGGCATTTCTCCCCGTTGAGGCCGCAGAAAAATTGCAACGGCTGTCAGAATTTCTCATCCATTCAATAGAACAACCCATTAAAGCAGGCCAACCGGAGACTATGGCTGCACTTTGTGCTGAAAGCCCAATACCCATAGCCCTCGACGAAGAACTGATCGGAATAACACATCCAGCGGACCGCTTAAAATTACTTGAAACTGTACAACCAAGATTTATCATACTCAAGCCCAGCTTGCTCGGAGGCTTGGAGGCAAGCTTGCAGTGGGCACAATTGGCACAAAACCTCAACATGGGATGGTGGGTTACTTCTGCCCTGGAATCAAATATAGGGCTGAATGCCATTGCCCAATGGACCTTTGATAATGCTCCGTCCATACATCAGGGTTTGGGTACCGGACAATTGTTTGTGAATAATTTTGACAGCCCGCTTGAAATTTACCAGGGGCAACTATTTCACAATCCACAGAAAAATTGGAATCTCAACGCATTGCAGTAATGGTCAATCATATTCAAAGAGGGTTGATGTGGAACAGTGTTTGGTTTGAAGCACAAACCATTACACAGCTTCAACAGCCTCCTTTTATAACGACCGGGAAATCAGAGGAGACTTACAATCAACAGGTATTGGATTTTTTGCATCAGTGGTACGATGCAAACCATCATATAGTACTTCAAACAAGCGGCAGCACAGGCAAACCTAAGGTTATCAGGGTGGAGAAACAACAAATGGTACAAAGTGCATTGATGACCGGAAAACACTTTGGCCTGCAATCGGGCAACACTGCTTTGCTTTGCCTATCTCCCGAATTTATTGCCGGCAAAATGATGATTGTAAGAGCCATAGTTTTGGGATTAAACCTCATGACACAACCATTTGATGCATTAATCACCGCCGAAACACCTGTAATTATTGATTTTGCAGCTATGGTTCCTCTGCAGGTTGCACGAATGCTTCGAGAAAACCCGCTTAGTTTTCAGCATATCCGAACGCTCATTATCGGAGGCTCTTCGATTAGCACACCAATAGAAACAGCCCTGCAATCTGTGAGTACCCAATGCTGGCACACCTATGCAATGACCGAAACAATAAGTCATGTTGCAGTAAGGCCGATAAATGGCCCTGATAAAACTTCCTGGTTTACTCCCCTTGAAGGCATCACCATCTTCCTCAATCCTTCGGGCTGTTTGTGCATTGATGCGCCCTCCATTGTCTCTGAAACTATAGAAACCAACGATTTAGCAGAATTGGAACAGGGAAAATTCAGGATATTAGGACGCACGGATGATGTGATAATCAGTGCCGGATACAAAATAAATCTTGCGCAAACCGAGCAAAAATTAGGAAAGGTCATCTCTCAGCCATTTTTTTTGACATCAGAAAACCACGACGAATCAGGACAAATATTAGTGTTGTTTGTTGAGGATAACCCTTCTGCCAACTACTTGCACGAACTTTCGCAAAAAATAGAATCTGTTCTGCAGGCTTTTGAAAAGCCTCGTAAAATTATACAAATGCCTCATTTCGAATATTTAGGAAGTGGTAAAATAAACAAGCATGGCACAAGACTGAAGTACGAATCCGATACTTCCGGATGGTGAAATATAAGCCAGCTGCATTAACCCCAACTCCCTTATTTTTCCCTTTGCCCTCCTGACCCATAGCGCCGGGTGCGATGGGTTGTCTAAAAGAAATCAAAAAAACAGCATCTGCAAATCTCCAGCTGATGATATTTAGGGCGCAAGGGAAATTTATTCCATTTCCACATTCTAAAAACATTTATATAATGCCCGCTGTTATATTCGATACAAACAAACATTTTAAATCACAAAATCAAACATTTGTTTTAAATACCTACTTAACTTTGATTTAGTTTTATACCTTTGCTGGCAGTTTACCACATCCCTGTATTGATACCGGAAAGCCGAAACAGAAAACAACTATTTAATGAAAAACTTAAAGAAGCATCGGGTTAAGGCCGATAATATAGCCTTACTTTACAAAGAAGCGGCAAATGTTTTTGGTCCGCTACCGGCATTTGCCACCCGGGAAACCGCTCTGAGCTGGAGGCAGGTTTCCTATCATCAGTTATATGAACAAGGCCTGAATCTGGCCACAGGCTTAATATCTTTGGATGTAAAGGCCAGGGATCATGTAGGTTTGTTTGGCGATAACCGGTTTGAGTGGATTTTAGCCGATTGTGCAGTACAGATATGCGGGGCTGCAGATGTGCCCCGAGGCAGGGATGTAACCGATCAGGAATTGGTGTACATTATCAATCATTCCGGCATGAAGGTTACATTTGCAGAGACCCAGGCCTTGCATGACCGGATTCTTAACCTTAAAGATAAACTCCCTCTTTTGGAGGAAGTCATTCTGTTGGATCCCAAAGGAAGAACTACAGACAGGTCAAAACACTTGAGCGAAGTCCTCGAAATAGGTGCTCAATTGCGCCTCAATGGCGACAGGCGCGCAGAAGAGCGCATTGCCGGGATTAAGCCAGACGATCTTTTTACACTCATCTACACATCGGGCACCACCGGAAATCCCAAAGGGGTTATGCTCACCCATGCCAACATCATGTCGCAGGTACGAAACCTGCCTGGCGAATACGATTTATCCGACAGGGTTTTATCGGTATTACCCATCTGGCACATTTTCGAAAGAGTGGTAGAAATGTTTACCATCAGTTTTGGTGGCTGTACATATTACACGAGCATTTTGACCATGGCCGAGGATATGCGCAATGTGGAACCCACCTTTATGGCATCGGCGCCAAGGTTGTGGGAAAAACTACATGATAGAATCCTGAAAAACATTAAAGCTTCGCACCCTGTTAGACAGGTGCTGTTTCACATAGCCTATTTTTTAGCAAAACAATACTTTCAATCACAACAATTCATTTTCAACAAGCACCTACAGCTTAAGAAGCAATCTCCCTTAGTATGGCTCATGCTGGTGCCATTTCAAGCCATTCGCTGGCTGCTGGTAATGCCTTGGTATGGTTTTTTTAATGCTGCTGTTCTTGAGCGCGTTCGACTGGGTATCGGTGGCTCACTAAAGGAAACCATTTCGGGGGGTGGTGCGCTGCCAATGCATATCGACAAATTTTTCAATTATGTGGGCATCCCTGTGCTGGAAGGATATGGCATGACTGAAACTTCACCCGTAATTTCATTCCGGACCAACGATAATTTGGTGTTGGGCACAGTAGGTCCGCCTATTTCCGAGACAGAAATCAGAATTGTAGATACAGAAACCGGGAAAGTCTTATTTCAGAGCAATGATGCCGCTTTGAATGGAGTAGGAATTAGGGGTGAAATCTATGTGAAAGGTCCACAAGTTATGAAAGGATACTATAAAGACCCTGAACTCACCTCAGAGACTATCTCTGATGGCTGGCTACGAACCGGAGATGTGGGGATGATTACCCACAACAACTGCCTGAAAATTCTGGGCAGGTCCAAATCAACCATTGTGCTGTCGAGTGGAGAAAATGTGGAACCCGAACCTCTGGAAATGTCCCTGCTTCAAAGCAACTTTATAGAGCAAGCAATGGTGATAGGCCAGGACAAAAAGTATTTGGGCGCCCTCATAGTACCTTCACTCAATGAGTTTCAACTAGCCGGATTCGAATTCAAAACCATAGAAGATATTGCTCGCAGCCCAGAGGCCCTCAAAATCATCAAAGAAGAAATTCGCCGGATGATATCTGCCAGCAACGGTTTTAAAATTTTCGAGCAAATCAGGGATTTCAGGCTATTACCCAATGCATTCCATGTTGGGGAAGAACTCACCAATCTTTACAAGGTAAAACGGTATGTGGTTGAAAAGAAATTCAACCATGTAATCAACGAAATCTATTCAAAAGTTTAAACTCTCAACCTAACGCATGGAATTTACCACCCAACTTTTATTTGCGCATGATCAGGCATTGCTTGCCTTGATGATATTTGTGATTATGCTGGGAATGGGCTCAAGTCTCACCATTTCCGATTTCAAAGCAGTGGCGAGAAATCCTAAAGGAGTACTTATTGGTTTTCTTTCTCAGTTCGGTCTTATGCCGCTCATAGCATTGGGATTGGCAACAATTCTGAACTTACCCCCGTATTTTGCCCTTTCGCTTATTCTGATTGGGTGCCTGCCTGGAGGAACTACCTCCAATATGTTTACATATTTCTCAAAGGGCAATGTGGCACTGAGTATCTCCATGACCACAGCAAGCACTGTTATGGCGCTAATAATGATGCCAATCCTGCTGAGTTTTTACACTAGCGGAATTGTGGAGCAAATTGCGGTACAGGCTGCGGCAACTGGTGATACCGGAACATTTGTGATTCCAACTTCCAACATTGTTATGTCGCTTATCATGGTATTAATTCCTGTTGTGCTCGGAATGATCCTGAGGAGAAAATCACCAGGCTGGGCGAAAACAGCTGAAGACACAGCCGGTTTTGTGGGATTGCTGGTTATCTTGTACTTGCTGATAACAGCCTTCTCCAGGCATGGCCATTTGTTTGCTCAAACACCCTGGCAGGCTTATGCTGCTACAGTGGGGTTGGGCCTTATCGGATTTATGTTTGGCTACTGGACCTCGAGGGTAGCAGGCATGCCACCCATTAGTCAAAGGGCTGTTTCGTTAGAAACTGGTATTCAAAATGGGCCCTTGTCATTTGCTATCATTCTTCTTAGCTTTCCACAAGAGCCTATGCAAAGTCAAATGGTTTGGCTCGCAATACTCTATTCTACCTTTATTGTAATTTCTTCTTCCATCGTAACGCTTTATTATCGCAAGGTAGGTCAATTTGACTGGGATGTTTACAAAAACACCCTTGTGCATAACCGGTTGTTTGGTAATGACTATAAAACACATTATCCGGCCGATTACCTGCCTTCGCGTATTGCCCGCGATCCAAGTCAGGGTGCTTCAGTGAGTCAGAGAAGGGATTAAATACGGTTAAAATTGCAGAAAAGGGAAGAATCGGATTTCTTCCCTTTTTTTATTCCACGCATTCTTATCCCCGGAGCTTTCCCCAACCAGTTACAGTTTGGGGAGTTCGATGACTTCCAGGTCTTTAAATTCGGCTCCAGCAACCACCAATCGAATCATTGTGCAGACATTGTGTGCGCCATATTTTCCGGCAGCACCTGGATTGATGTGCAGGTGGTTTAATTTGGCATCGTACATTACCTTTAAAATGTGCGAATGGCCGCAAATGACCAGCCCTGGTTTATACTGTTGTATCATCTGCTTTATCGAATTGTCATATTTTCCGGGATAGCCGCCAATATGCTTTATCAAAACCTTTACTCCTTCGCACTGAAAAATATTCACATCCGGAAATTCAGCCCGGATATCAGTGCCATCAATATTGCCAAACACTCCCCTTAATGGTTTCATGGATTGCAGCCCTGCTGCAACATCCATCGAACCGAAGTCACCGGCATGCCATATTTCGTCGCAATTCTCGAAGATACGGCCTAACTCCGGGTGCAAGAAGCTGTGTGTGTCTGATAGAATTCCGATTTTTTTCATAAAGCATCCCACAATTCACGAAAGGGCGGTTGTACAATAACGGCTAAACCATACCTGGCTAAAAACAGGTATAAAACATCAGTGAAAACTAAGATTTCCCTCATTTTAACGGCATTAAAGTTGCAGTATTACAAATCTTTAAGAAATGAGCAATAAAAAAATAGTTAACTTGCATACTTTTAATAATTTGCTTTAATTAATCACTTATTTTTGCACTTTTGCGGGGATATACATCTTTATGAAAACGATTCAAATTCATGACAAAACTTTTGCCCTATTTATCACACACGAGCAAATACAATCAGCAATAACGGAGTTGAGCAAAAAAATTCTGGAAAGCTATGGGGATAAAACCCCATTATTTGTTTGTGTGCTAAATGGTGCATTTATGTTTGCCTCCGATTTATGTAAGGAATATAATGGCAAAGCTGAGATTGCCTTTATAAGGCTTGCATCGTATGAGGGAACCTCCACCACTGGCGCAGTAAAGCAAACTTTGGGACTGAGCACAAATATTACAGGAAGAGATTTGATAATACTTGAAGATATAATTGATAGTGGCATTACAGTTGATTTTTTGATTTCCGAGTTACAAAAACAAAACCCCAAATCCATACGGGTTGCAACCATGCTTCTAAAACCAGATGCTTTGCAAATGCCCGTTAAGCCCGATTATGTGGGAATTGAGATTCCTAATGACTTCGTAGTTGGTTTTGGCCTCGATTATAACGAACTTGGCAGGAATCTTAAGGACATTTATAAAATAATTTGACTTGATTAGTTTAGGTTAAAGTAGTTTTTTATGCTAAATATTATCATTTTCGGTCCTCCCGGGTCAGGAAAAGGAACCCAATCTGCTCGTATTGTTCAAGATTATGAGTTAGTGCATTTATCCACCGGAGATTTATTCAGGGAGGAAATGTCTAAGAATTCTGAAATAGGCATTTTAGCCAAAAAGTATATCGATCGGGGTGTTCTCGTGCCCGACGAAATAGTGCTGGCTGAGTTGCAAAAGAAAGCAGGCACCCTTCTATCCAAACCCGGAATAATATTCGACGGGTTTCCGCGTACCTTGGTTCAGGCCGAAAAATTAGACCAAATGCTCAAGGGTTATGGAATTTCATTAGATATGGTGCTTAGCGTTGAGGTACCTGAAGATGAGCTTTATAAGCGCCTGATGGGCAGAGGGGCTGATTCGGGCCGAACAGACGATGAATCAGAAATCATTTTGCATCGGATTGAGGTCTATAAGCAGCAAACCTTTCCGCTGATTGACTACTACAAGCAACAGGGCAAATTAGTTGCCATTAATGGTTTGGCTCAGGTTGACCAGGTGTATCTGAAAATTACCAAGGCATTGAATTTCTACATCAAAACCCGCGAGATACTTTCGTCGGTCAGTTAAGTTTTAAGTTTTTGTTTCTAACCACAAATAGTCCTCCCATGACTTCCAATTTCATTGATTATGTGAAGATTCACTGCAGTTCGGGCAAAGGTGGGGCAGGATCGGCGCATCTCAGGCGCGAAAAATTCGTTCCGCGTGGAGGGCCCGACGGTGGCGATGGCGGCCGTGGAGGTAACATTATCATAAAAGGCAACCGCAATATGTGGACCCTGCTGCACCTGAAATACACCAAGCATATCGCTGCAGGGCCGGGAGAGTCGGGAGGGCGGCAACAGAGCTCTGGCCGCTCGGGAAAGGATATCATCATTGAGCTCCCGCTGGGAACCATTGCCAAAGATGCAGAAACAGACGAGTATCTCACAGAAATAACCCATCACGATCAATCTATCATTTTGCTGAAGGGGGGTCGAGGAGGTCTTGGAAACACCCACTTCAAAACCAGTACGCACCAGACGCCCCGCTTTGCACAGCCCGGAGAAGAGGGTCTGGAGCAATGGGTTGTTTTTGAACTGAAAATATTGGCCGATGTAGGTCTGGTAGGCTTCCCCAATGCAGGTAAATCTACACTGCTTTCGGTTGTTTCAGCGGCAAAACCCGAAATTGCCGATTACCCTTTTACCACTTTGGTTCCCAACCTCGGCATGGTGCAACACCGCGACAACCAATCGTTCGTAATGGCAGACATACCCGGCATCATCGAAGGCGCACATCAGGGCAAAGGACTCGGGTATCGGTTCCTGCGCCACATCGAAAGAAATTCGGTGTTGCTATTCATGGTTGCAGCCGATAGTCCTGACATTGCACACGAATACAACATACTGATATCAGAACTGGAAAAATTTAATCCGGAACTGCTGGATAAGAAAAGAATTCTTGCGATAAGCAAGTGTGATTTGCTGGATGAGGACGGAATGCAGAAAATGCAGAATTTACAGCTAAATGTTCCCCATTTGCTGATTTCATCACACACTCAGAAGGGTATCCTTCAGTTGAAAGACGCATTGTGGAAAATCCTCAACCACTAAACTCCGATTTTTTTTGAACCTTTCATAGTAAATCTCAAAAGACAAACAAAAAATGCTTGAATTTTTAAATCAGATTGACACTGCCGTATTTCTCTTTCTCAACGGGCTGAACAGTCCATTCATGGATCATGTCATGTTTTACATCAGCAACAGGTTTACATGGATTCCCTTCTACCTGTTTCTGGTTTATTTGATTTTCAAAAGATACAAACTTCAGGGGCTGTTGGTGTTTTTGTTTGCCATAGTAACCGTAGCCCTTAGCGATCAGATTTCTGATGCCATGAAAGATAACCTGATGAGGTTTAGACCCTGTCATGAGCCTGCTCTTGAAGGACTGGTGCATATAGTACGAGGCCATTGTGGAGGGCAATATGGTTTTGTATCGTCCCATGCCTCCAATTCGTTTGCATTGGCCACTTTTATCATCCTAACTTTAAGCTCCCGGTACAAATACCTGGTGCCGGTAATGCTTACTTTTGCCAGCCTCAAGGCATACAGCAGGGTGTATCTGGGTGTGCATTATCCGGGAGATATCATCTTCGGTGCATTGCTGGGAATTCTGATTGCTTCAGTGGTTGTGTGGCTGTGGAAAAAATTAACAAAGAAATTTCCGCAACTGCACCGCGAATAATCCCACTTCAATATCCTGAAATTTTTGCATTGATGTGCGTGGGTACAACCTTGTAAACCACCACATTGTTCACCGCCGGGACATTGTATGAAAAATCCCTGCCTGTATATTTGCGCATGATAATATTCAGTGCTTCTACCTTGGCATCGTAATCATCAATAAACTCTACCTTGCCAAATGCCAAAACACTGCGAAAGTCCATACCTGCACTGCAAGCAACCTCTTTATGTCGCATCATTAAGCGGTGGTCGGTGCTAAAGTTGATACAAACATTGGGATTTTGCCTTAGAATATCCATTTTGCGACCCATTGGCCCTGAATGAAGATAGATAACCCCATCGGCAAACCCAAAATTGAAGGGCAACACATAAGGCATTGACTCCCCATCTACCATTGCAACGAAGCAGGCATCGCACTTTTCTAAAATAGATTCGATATCATGCTTATCCTGTGAATTTCTTACACGCATGGCCCATATTTTTGAGTGAAGCACAAAAATAATGAAATCGCTTTATGGCAAGTAGCATAAAGGAAAGAAAAGTCGAATTATACATTTTTGAAAAATTTCATTTGTGAAATGCATCTGCTATTGCTTACCTTTAATATTTAATATTTCCGGCAGAAAACCTCACCAATGCGAGTACGCCCTGCTGCAATGCAATGCAATATGAATGCTCATATATTGCAAACAAAATATTGCAATTGCAACTCAGTGAGCACTTCGATACGGAAAAATGAAATTTACACAATACCGTTCTCTGAATTGAATTTTCAAAAGTAATGAATCATTGCATTTTTGTGTGCATTCCCAATGCTGAACCGAGCCGTGTTGGACAATGAATTTTAAATATTCTTAAAACATTTATCACTTATGACAGAGCGACTTATTCTTTTGGCAGTTTTGTATATCGTTGCAGATGTTTACGCTTACCGTGGGGTATTTCGGATAATGCAAGCAGAAAAACTCCAATCAATCCGCAAATATGCCCTTGTGCTATATTGGCTTGCAGATGTGTTGCTGATTGTGTTTGCTTTAGTTTATGGGTTTATCATAACCCGCGACCAGGTTGATGTGTATATTACTTATCGGCGCTTTTTTTGGATAATTGGTGCATTTATGCTGGTATTGCTGCCCAAAGCCGCCCTAATGATTTTCGTACTGTTGAACGACCTGAAGAATGTATTCATAACAGGCTGGCTGAAATGGATGAAACCAAAAGAATCATGCATGCAGCGGTTGCAAAAAACCCGCCAGGGCATTGGACTTCTGATTGCAGGATTGGTTGTTTCGGGCTGGCTTTTTTTGCATACTTTTCTGGGAATCGTTCATGGCCGATTCGCCTTTGAAGTAGTAAATCAGGATATATATTTTAAAAATCTTCCGGCTGCATTTCACGGCTTCCGCCTTGTGCATATTTCGGATACGCATCTGGGGAGTTTTGTCCGTACGGAACCGGTGAACCGGGGTGTCGGATTGATTGAGGCTCTGCAACCTGATATGGTAGTACTTACCGGCGACATGGTAAACAATCACGCCGGTGAAGCAGAAAAATTCATCACCATTTTCAACAGGCTGCAGCCCCCTAAAGGTATGTTCGCTGTTTTGGGAAATCACGATTTGGGCGATTACCGCACCTGGGGCACAATTCAGAAACCCGAACCCGATATCGAAGCCTTGGTAAGGGTGCAGCAGCAAATGGGTTTTACCACATTGCTCAACGAGCATCGGTTTGTAAGGATAGGTAACGACTCCATAATGATTGCAGGAGTAAAAAATTGGGGAAAGCCACCTTTTCAACAATTTGGCGATCTGAATAAAGCCCTGGGAGGGTATTCAGACTTTCCCTTTATAATATTATTGAGCCACGACACTTCGCATTGGAGGGCCGAAGTTGTGCCGGGACCGGATATTGACCTTACCTTGAGTGGACATACCCACGGCATGCAGTTTGGCTTCCACAACAGGTGGTTTAGCTGGAGTCCGATAAAATGGCTCTACCCGGAGTGGAACGGTCTTTACAGAGAGGGGCAAGAGCAACTCTATGTGAACCGGGGATTTGGCTTTTTGAGTTTTCCCGGAAGGGCCGGCATGCCTCCCGAAATAACTTTGATAACCCTCAAACGCGGAACCAAACCCGATTAGCAGCAATATCCCAGGCGGCAGTGATGCCGAATAACGACAATAAAGGTTTGTATTCTGCCCTCAGGCAAGAGTTGCCCATACTTCCCCTGTTCATTTTTGATGACCATATTGTAGGGTCGTTGCCAGCCAATGACCACAGGATTTCATACATTCACCTATAAAGATGCCCTGCAGGGCTAATGCAAAACGCCTGGGTGGCTTATGATAATCTCAAAGTATTTGGGATTTAGAAAGGCTGAAAAAAACCATACTGTATTTTTCTACGGGAACCCTCTGGCAGGCAGATACAATAAGGGTCATAAAACCAAGCATCAGCAGCAAAACGACCGTTTTTCGCAAAAACATTTCAGCCCTCCGGGTGTTAAAGCAAAGTAATACCTTAGCTTTGAATGCAAAAATAAATGAAGTTTTGTTAAGCTCAAATGATAACGGACACCATACTTCCCATACCATTTTCCGAATGGGCTCAGGCCATCAGAATGCTGCCCTACGACCGGCTACCCGGATTGACAGCACAGTTGAGAATGGCACCGAAAATGCGAGAAGCAGAAATACGCTCAATGGGAGCCGACAAGGCACCAAAACCCGGCAGTGTGCTGTTCTTGATTTTTGCCGGAACCGATGGTAGTGCTTGCACGGCCCTGATTAAAAGGCCACAATACAATGGTGCCCATAGTGGGCAGATATCTTTTCCGGGTGGTAAAGCCGAAAATACCGACCTGGATTACTGCTACACAGCCCTTCGCGAAGCCAACGAAGAATTGGGCATTGAGCCACAAGAGGTTGAGGTTACAGGTCAACTGACAGATCTTTTCATTCCACCCAGCAATTTTTTGGTCAAAACTTTTGTTGGTTTATCAAACACGACTCCCAAATTCAGACCAAGTCCCTCAGAAGTGGAACAGCTCATCGTTGTGCCAATCACAGCATTTTTTCGACCCGAAAACATCTTGAATCAGACTCTGTCCCTCAGCAACGGATACCGTATATCCACACCATGCTACAAAATAGGCTCCTGGGTTATCTGGGGAGCAACTGCGATGATCATAAGCGAATTTACATGTCTGGCCACAGAATTTTTTGGTTCCCGACAGAAACATCCTACCTATTTTTGAGAGATTTCTTGTGTACTTTCGCATGTAATACCGATTGAAAAGCAATGGGTCGCAATTTTTACTTTGTATTACATCACACATCACATCTTTCACATAAAACTTTATTATGAATCTGAACCTGACCAGGCCCTTGGCTTTTTTTGATCTGGAAACTACTGGCACCAATATTGTGTCCGACAGGATTGTAGAGATTTCCATACTCAAAGTTTTGCCCGACGCAACAACCGAAAGTTTTACCCGCAGAGTTAACCCCGGAATTCCCATCCCACCGGCAGTTACAGCCATTCATGGCATAAGTGATGCCGATGTAGCCAATGAGCCTACATTTGCCAAACTGGCGCCTGCAATACATCAATTTCTTGTGAATTGTGATTTAGCGGGCTACAACAGCAATAAATTTGACATCCCTATGCTGCTGGAAGAATTTCTCAGGTGCGGAATTGAATTTGACATAAAGAAAAGGCGATTGATTGATGTGCAAAACATCTTTCACAAAATGGAACCCAGAACCCTGAAAGCCGCCTATAAATTTTATTGCAGCAAAGAACTTGTGGATGCCCATCAGGCCGAGGCCGACACTTTGGCTACCTACGAAATCCTCAAGGCCCAACTCGAGCGCTATCAAAACACCGACTTCACGGATTTTGAAGGGAAGGTCTCACGACCGGTGGTCAACGACATGGATGCCCTCTGGAAGTTTTCGTACAATCATCAGCATGCCGATATGGCAGGGCACATCGGCATTAATAAGCAAGGCAAGGAAATTTTTAATTTTGGTAAGAATAAAGGTAAGATTGTAGAAGAAGTCTTTCAGAAAGAACCCCAATATTACGATTGGATGATGAATGCCGACTTTCCGCTATCCACCAAAAATGTAATCAAAAGCATTTACCTGAGAATCAAAAATCAGGGACAATTTTTGTTTAAAGGCTGATAAATGGCGGCATTCCGGAGTTTGGCGAAATGAGGGTTGCAATATAAAAGAAGAAGCATCTTCGAAAGTTAATTCATTCAAAAGTTTCACAAAAATAATGGCGCATTGGCATCAAATGGTCATTACCTTAATGTTTTTGTAAAGTGAAAATCATCTGCATTGGAATGAACTACCGGTCGCATCTGGCCGAAATGAATAATCCGGAGCCTGAGAATCCGATATTTTTCCTGAAACCCGACACTGCACTGATCAAGCCCGGTATGCCATTTTTTTACCCCGATTTTTCGCGCGAAGTGCATTATGAAACAGAGATCGTTTTGCGCATTTCGAAGGTGGGAAAGCATATTCAGGAAAAATTTGCGCACACATATTTTAGCGAGATTGGAATTGGCATTGACTTTACAGCCCGCGACCTGCAGCAGGATTGCCGAAAAAATGGATTGCCCTGGGAGATATCCAAAGCATTCGACGGCTCGGGGCCGGTGAGCCGGTTTGTAGCATTGGATAGTCTTCAGAACCCTCAGAACATCGCCTTTAGCCTGAAGAAGAATGGGGCTATTGTGCAGCAGGGCTTCTCAAGTGATCTGATTTTCGGATTCGATAAAATTATTGCGTATGTGTCTCATTTCTTTACCCTGAAAATGGGCGACCTGATTTTTACCGGTACTCCGTCGGGCGTTGGACCGGTAGTGGTTGGAGACCTGCTGGAAGCATTTATTGAGAACAAGAAAATGCTTACCCTGAAGATAAAGTAGATAGTTGTACCTCATTGTAGAAAACTCCTCCGCACGGTCAAGCACATTTGGGCTTTACCGACACACAAATGCCAATACTGAAAAGCAATAGTGTTCCGTTCCACCCCAAAACCGCCCCTTCAATTACTCAGACTTGTTTTCTTTGCCGGTAATCAAGGCAGAATCAATGAAAAGAATGGATAAGGAATTTGATAACTAATTAACGAAAAGTAATTTTATATTTGTACTTTCATAAATAAACTAAATGAACTATATTGCAATAAATATCAGCAGATTAGAACACCTTTTGAAGCTCTACAGGCTGTCAAAGGAAGATATTTTATTGCAATTAAATCGAAATAGAAAAAGACTCCTTACCGAAGATGATATTTTTGCATCAGAGATTCAATTGAGCCATTTAAAAGTTTTCGATTCTGTTTTCAATAAAGGAATTAATTACTATCTAGACCCAAAAGTTCCAACAGAGTCAGAGGAGGAAAGTATTTTTTTCCGGAAAGACCAATTTAATGCTGAGCTTTCATTAGGAGCCAAACAACGAGTTACGCAATTTGAAGAAGAAAAAATTACTTTGACTACCTTAGCAAAACTTTCAAATCTCGACTTGAGAAGAAAACTAAAAATATACACAACTGCTGATAATCCTCAGGATGCTGCCATAGAATTAAGAAAAACCCTATTCCCAGGTAAAAAGAAAAGTATTAAAGATTTTTTGAAAGCCTTCATTAATAATTTATCTGAACAAAATATAATTGTTTATGAATTTGTTGATACTCATAATAAGAGAGAAAAGGCAAATATAAATGGATTCTTTCTATCACCTAATATTATCGTTTTAAAAAGGATTCAAAAGTCGTTTCGACGAGAGGTATTTACATTAGCCCACGAATTAGGTCATTACTTATTAAATTCCGAGGAAATTGATGAAATCTATGAAGATTTCAATGAAAATATAACGATTAGCTCGATTGAAAAATGGTGCAATGATTTTGCATATTATTTTCTAGCAGGAGAACATGATAAAAAGATATCTTCAATTTCAAATATTAATACTCAAACGGATTATCAAGATGAGTATATTACAAATTTGACCTTTGAGATACCGTTAAGTAAAATTGCTATTTACACCAGATTGGTTGTTACAAAAAGGATTAGTCAACAGACTTATAATATAATTCGCGATAGAATTCGTCAGGATTTTTTGGAATATGAAGATGAGCAACAAAGAAAGAAAGAAAGGGATAAAGAGTTAGAAATTAAACATGAAGGGCGAAATCCTATTCCAATTATCTCACCTTTGGTAAAAAGAACCTTACAATCTGCACTTTTTGAAGGCGTTATTAATGAAGCTGAGTTTTGTAAAAGGCTAAAAATTAATCCAGAGAAAATAGAAACTTATTTGCAATGAAATTTTTAATTGATACAAGTTCTCTGGTTGCTATGGTAAGATATTATATACCATTTGAGAAATCTGATTCTTTGAAAAATCTTGTTAAAGATAAAATTAAGACTGGTGATATAGTATTGTTTGATAAAGTTGCCGACGAGGCGGGATTGGTTTCTAAAAAAATAGTTGTTAAGTCTTTAGATTTCATTACTGATAAAAAGCTTCAAACAAAGACTAATAGCTTATTGCCATATCCAAAATTCTTTAATATGCTTGACAATGAATTTGCCAATCACCTTCAGAAATCAAAATTAAATGAAGTTGAATTTGAGAAAGCTAAAAATGATTATTTGGAGACTGCAGATGCGAAGTTTTTATTGTATTTATTGGAGGAAAAGAGCAAACTTGGAATTGATGATACCGTTTTGGTAACTGAAGAGACTATTTCGGACAATGATAATAAACCTTTTAAAAAACTGCCATTAATTTGCTCAAACAAAGATATTAGCTATTGTAGTCTTGTTGTATTGCTTCAAGATCATTTTAAAATAAAACTAAGTGAATATGTGGTGTGATTTGCAATTGCTCACCATCCTTTCGATGCAAGGCACATTGGCAAAACACGCAAAGCTAACGCTGCCACTCAATTATACCAAAGAGCCTTTTCACCCGTCCCCCTCCACCGATGGAATTGGAGACAATGCAAATAGGTTAAATAAACAATTTGAGAATGAAAACCGCCAGTGCAAAATAACCGGCATAGTACATGCAGGTTTAGCTGCGCCGATTTTCAATTCATTGGTTTGCAAAGTTTTGTGGCTCGTAAAAAGAATGTGGTGAAATCTGATAGGAAACCATCTCGAAATCCCTCCCGACACCATAACAGCAAACCGATATGTACACCCCTGCTCTTAGTAAAAATCGGCTGCCTGAAGAATTTTACCTGCAACCCGATGTGGCATCCATTGCAAGGCAGTTGCTGGGCAAAGTGCTTCTAACCCACATCAATGGCACTACTACAGGGGGAATCATTACCGAAACTGAAGCATATTCCGGCGAATCTGACAGAGCTTCTCATGCCTTTGGAGGAAGACGCACCCACCGGACAGCAACGCTGTATCAGAAGGGTGGCATTGCATACATCTATCTATGCTATGGAATACATCACCTGTTCAATGTGGTAACACACAATGAGGGTTTTCCCCATGCCGTGCTGATTAGGGCACTGCATCCTTTGGCGGGTTTTGAAACCATAGCCCGGCGCATGGGCAAGGATACCCAAGGTCCATTGCAACTCAATGGTCCCGGCAAACTCAGCAGGGCACTGGGCATTACAGTAGCACTCAATGCTACTCCCCTGTCGGGCAATACAATCTGGATTTCAGACCATGGATGCGAGGTTTCTGACTCAAAAATAAAGAGCGGCCCGCGCATCGGGGTTGATTATGCCGGCTCACATGCATTGTGGCCCATGCGCTTTTGGGTTGATGATGCATTCTTGTCTAATGCCCTGAAAGTTCACACTGCGATTAACCGGCTGACAACCTAAAGCAGAGATGGGAAATACAACCCATAGCATCTGAAAAACATCAGGAAAACCAGTGGTTTGAAAAACACACTGTTTCATGCAAAAACATGGTTTTTGATCATTTGTTTATTCTAATCCAAAATGAACCTCCATGTTTTTCTACTCCAATTAGATTATCGTGGTTCCAAATCGGTGCAATCACTTCAGAAAGTTCTTTATCCTCAAAAATGAAATAATTGGGTAAAATCGTTGTGTATTTTTCAGGGTTTGCCAATAGGTACACCGCCAAACCATACTGCTCTGAATAAAATCTATCGCACATAAATTGCGGATAATCATACGGTAAGTAAATATCGTGAAAATGAACAATCACACCTTTTTTCAATCTGGGAAGTATCTCCAGAAAAATAACCATTGCATCAGAATTCGGAAGAATCCTATGTGAATTATCCACAAACAGGATGTCATTTTCATTGAAATTGCCCAAAAAATCAAATTGGAAATTCTCAAGCGGCTCCCGGATCACTGTATCAGCCAAATTTTCAATTCCTACCCGGGGCATTGGGTCAATCGAGATTATTTCCATATCCAATTGCTGCTCTAACTTAGCTTTGTAAGCAACTTTTGTCGAATTCCCCGAGCCAATCTCAATGTACCTTTTAGGTTTGTACTCAGAAATGAATGTGTAAAGTGCAATTATGTCAAGTCCGGGCAAATATCCGTTATTCCATGAGGGTTTGATTGAATCAGTCTCTTTTCCCGAATCTTGAATCGACCATAATTTGTCTTTGTAAAACAAGGCTCTTCCTAATAAATCCCTGTATAAATCACGATTTGCATCAATAATCTTGTATAGCTCCATGTGTGCCGGTTTACCGTGTCCATAGCGGGGTTTGAAATCCACTTTATACTCAAGAAATAAATTTTGAAATTTAGGGTTCAAAAATCTGTAAATCTGGTTTAGCATAGTTTAGGATTTGAATTGTTGCCTTTTCTAGTTCAGGCTATGACAGCCAATAGGTGAGGATAGTAATACGCTTTTGGAAGGCGGGGGAAAGGAACAAGTTTCATAAAAAATCCTGATCAGAACCTGAAATACACACTGGCCAGCACATTATGGGGCCTGATGGCGTATTCCTTTCTTGTGGCCATTAATCCTCCGAAATCAGAAAAAGAATACACATTTTGGTTAAAGGCATTTCTAAGCGATAAATTAAATTCCAGCCCGCTTCTTAAAACATAAGTAACCTCCGCATCAGCAAGAAAAAAATGCTTGAATAGCCCGTCAGCTATCTCGTTATAATAATGCTCTCCCGAAATCTGCACCCGCCAATTTCGACCCGGCGATATATTGCCCGATAATTTTTGAACGAAGTTTTGGTTTGAATCCTTCCTGCCTGTGTTCTTCGCATGCATCCAATTTTGAGAAAAGGAGAATTCATAAGATGTATTGAACCACCGGGCAAGGCGGCTTGTGATTCTTGAAGAAATATTCCATTGCTCAGTGGAGAATGGCGACTCATTGCCATTCTGGAACATTGCCCCCTCAAACCCTGAAAACGATGAACGCAGCGAAACCATTCCGTTAATGGCATTTACACCCTTGCTGATATTCCCGCTAATGAGCAACATGCTGTGGTTGTTGTCGCTTTTGATGCGGGTGTTCAGCAAAAAACGGTCAAGAAAATACCGGCTGGAAATCTGGGGTGAATAGTTCCAAATCCGCGAAATGCTTGCATTCCAAAACAAAGCCTGCAAAGGATTCTGGCTTCTAAGGGAAAACCTGACAGATGTGGAATTTCCCTTGTTAAAATCAAGCAAACCCCTTGAAATATTACGGTAATTGTTCAGTATTAATCCTTCGTGAAAGGATTGTTCTTGCAAAGGGGGTTGAACATAACTCCCTGTTAATGATGCAGATAACCGTTGGGAAATCTGATATTGTAACTGCAAGCTGGGTGAAAGGAAAAACTTCTCTTCGTTTTGCTTCCTGTTGGCTACCCTGTCAAAATATCGAAAAGGAACAAACGATAGCGGCATAGCAAATCTGGCATCAAAACGACCTTTCTTATACTCAACAGAGGGAGAGACATACAGGTTCAGGAAACGCATGGACTCATCGTTGTTCATCCTACCCAGCGAGGCATCCAGACCGGAAAGGTTGCTTTCAAGCGAACGGACCACTCCCCGTACACCCATTGTCATGGAAATGTTTACAGGGTTTACAAAAAAAGACAAAGCCGTATTGGTATTGGTAAAAAATGCTGAAGTATGCACCATCTGTTGCTGTACATTGTTTTCGCGACTTACCGTAAGATACTGGGGCTTGGTCTGGTAGAGGTTGAACGACCTTAGCGTATAGGCCATATTGCCAAAGCGTTTGATGATTTCCAGGTCGTTTGAGAGTTGACGGTGCGGAACCCTTGCCTCCTGCGTATTGGGAAAGGTGCCGCCTATATTTATATTTATGTTGTTGGCGTTTAGTTCACCAAAAAGTTTATTTCTGAAAAAGTAAGTTGGGGTATTGGCTGTAAGAGTCAAATCAACCTTTAGGCGGTTTTGCCGACTCGAGGCATGCTCATCTGCCAGGGTTACTATGGTGGTATCTTCAAGGAAAAACGAAGTCTGGGTGGTATTTTCAGAAGTTAAACGATCATTGAGAAACGAAACCTGTGAGGTAAGATCGTAATGCTGCCCCACCGCCCACAAATTGTTGGTACTGAACAGGTGGGTTTGATTGAAACGGCTTCTAAAGTCATCAATTTGGCGCAGATTGTCGGGAGATACCCTTATGTAATTTTGCAGGTTATAACCTCTTCGAAAATGGGCAATGGGATTATCCAGTGTAAAATCCAAGGTTTCATGGGCAAGTTGATCGCCAATGTTGTTTGATTTATAGATGTTCAGGGTCTGCGCATTGGCCTTAAACCGCATGGCAGCAGCCTCTGAATTCCATAAAAAGGGTTCAATACCGCCTCCGGTATTTATGTTCCCCACCCAGCGGGCTTTGGCGTCTTCCCTGAGGCGTATGTTGATGGCCGGGTCCTGCGAGAAGGAAATGTCCTTAAGAGCCCTTATGGGTTGATGGTTTTGCAACACCTCCACCCTCGAAACATCTCTTTGGTGAATGTTGTTGGTGGCAATTCCGTATCGCCCCCCCAGCATATCCCTTCCTTCAATGTAAAACCTGTTTATGGACTGACCCTGGAATTTTATCTGGCCACTTGGCTCAACGGATATTCCGGGCATTCGTCTTAGCACATCGGCCAGGGTTTGGTCCTGAATTTCGGCAAAATTTTCAACATAGTATGTTATGGTATCGCCACGCTGGTCAATGTCAGGCGCCCTAAAAACAAATTCGTTCAATTGGGTGGCTCTCACAGATAATTGTGCGTTGTAAACAAGCCTGCCCCGACTAATTGGAATGGTATGCGGGGCAAAGCCCATCATGGCAAAATGCAGTACAAGGTTTTCGGAAAATGAATCGAGGGTTATCCTAAATTTCCCCTCAGGCGAGGTGGTGGCGTGCCTCAAAATTCTATTCTTGTCAGCCATGCGAATGCTGATAATAACACCCGGTATCAACTCACCCGTATCCTTATTGGTTACAACCCCTGTTAAAACTACGGGTGCGGCCTTAAGCCAGCAAGCTGAGAAAATAAGAAACAGAAAAAGGACAAGTTTTGCTTTCAACATTTCAATTATGTTTTGTAACCTGCAAAAACAAATGATTGAGAATACAAATCTTTAAGTTTGCCATGGGGACTACCGGAAATCACGCTCAATAAAATCGTGCGGACGATTGCTGCCGGATGAAGTATCAAAAGTATCTATGCCCAATTGGGCATTCATAATTTCGGGCATATTATGCACATGTCTGAATAAACCTCTTAGAAATCTTATCCGTGTGGTTTCTTCATGCTTGCCAAATGAACCATAGGATAAAACAACCGGCGAAAAAACTATGGGTTGGTCTTGCACTTTTTCTATTCCCACAATATGAAAACGGTAGTGTTTTTTTGCATCGTATGCTGCCATAATCAGACCGGGTAATCCACTCAATTTCCATGGGCCGTCGCTAATGGGGATATCAGGTGCAAACCAGGCTGTCCAGCGGCGGCCCCGAAAATCGCTCACAGCCATTTGAACAGGGTAGTCCAAAATGGTTTTTACGCTATCCAGAATCTCCCAGTTTTGAGGATGAAGTTCGTCAGTATATATGTAAGAATTGGTGCTGATATTATCCGTAACGGTAACTTGCCCTTGTGGATAGTTTTTGTAAACCCTCGCCATAGGTGCTCCGCGGACAAGCCATTCGGGGATTCTTCCAGTTTGCCTCCATGATATTACAAGGTTACGCCTGGTCTGAGCCATAATCCTATCATAGTCTGGTAAAGCCCTCAATGAATCCCAATGAAAATCAGAGTAACTATAACTTTTTGAAACATTTGGCCCTACCTGCAGAAAAATCATATCTTCCCGGGTGTCATTGTATGTTATGGTATCAAACTCCATAGCAAACTCATAGGAGAATCTAAATTGAGCATGGTCTAATACCCGCTGGGCCAAGGATTGTTTGCTTATTAAAACAGCAACCATGAACATCAACAAATTCGCAAATATTTTTTTTGGTATCATAGTTCTTAATTTTGCAGATTAGCGTTCAATTACTCCCGACACTATGCCAAGGCTTTTCGGTTTACCGCCCGCAAATGTCCTTTTATACCCGTTAAAAACTTTCGTCCCCAAAATAATAAAAAACATGATTAAACTTAAAAAATGCAGCAACGATTTTGCGTTTTTTATACTTTTTTAAAAAATGGTTATTTACAACATATGTATTTTTGTACCACTCCTGAGCTTTAATCGTAAACTCTGCGATTTAATGGTAAAAGAATAGCTCATGATTTTACCGGAAATCACGCTCAATTAAATCGTAATGACGGTTGCTGCCGGATGAAGTATCAAAAGTATCTATGCCCAATTGGGCATTCATAATTTCGGGCTGATTATGCACATGTCTGAATTTACCTCTTAGAAATCTTATCCGTGTGGTTTCTTCATGCTTGCCAAATGAACCATAGGATAAAACCACCGGCGAGAAAACTATGGGCTGGTCTTGCACTTTTTCTATTCCCACAATATGAAAACGGTAGTGTTTTTTTGCATCGTATGCTGCCATAATCAGACCGGGTAATCCACTCAATTTCCATGGGCCGTCGCTAATGGGGATATCAGGTGCAAACCAGGCTGTCCAGCGGCGGCCCCGAAAATCGCTCACAGCCATTTGAACAGGGTAGTCCAAAATGGTTTTTACGCTATCCAAAATTTCCCAGCTTTGAGGATGAAGTTCGTCAGTATATATGTAAGAATTGATGCTGATATTATCCGTAACGGTAACTTGCCCTTGTGGATAGTTTTTGTACACTTTTGTGCGCATGCGTACGAAGGTAATATCCTCGGGAGCCTCCCTGTTCTCCATCCTCGCCCTTGCAAATCTAACAAGCCTTTGTCTCATAACCCTCTCTCCATCAGGGGTAGCCCTCAAAGAGTCTACTTGAAAAGTAAAGTAACTATAACTCTTAGAAATATTTTGACCTACCTGGAGAATAATCAGGTCTTCGCGGGTTTCATTAAATGTTAAAGTATCAAATTCCCATGCATGCTCAAAATAGAATCTAAATTGTGCATGGTCTAATACCCGCTGGGCTAAGGATTGATTGTTTATTAAAACAGCAACCATGAAAATAAACAAAGCCGCAGATGTTTTTTTGGGTGTCATAGTTCTTTGTTTTTGCAGATTAGTATTCAAGAACTCTTGGCGCTACGGCGGGGCTTTTCGGTTTACCGCCCGCAAAGGTCATTTTGTGCTCATTAAAAACTTTCGCCCTATAAAGTAATAAAAAAAACAGGATTAAACTTAAAAAATGCAGAGACAATTTTGCGTTTTTTAAATTTTATTAAATAATATTAACTTGCAATATATGTGTTTTTGTTCCACTTCTGGACTTTGTTCGTAAACTCTGCGATTTAATGAAAAAAGAATAGCTCATTATTTTACCGGAAATCACGCTCAATAAAATCGTAATGACGATTGCTGCCGGATGAAGTATCAAAAGTATCTATGCCCAATTGGGCATTCATAATTTCGGGCATATTATGCACATGTCTGAATAAACCTCTTAGAAATCTTATCCGGGTAGTTTCTTCATGTTTGCCAAATGAACCATAGGATAAAACCACCGGCGAAAAAACTATGGGTTGGTCTTGCACTTTTTCTATTCCCACAATATGAAAACGGTAGTGTTTTTTTGCATCGTATGCTGCCATAATCAGACCCGGCAGTCCACTCAATTTCCATGGGCCGTCGCTTATGGGGATATCAGGCGCAAACCAGGCTGTCCAGCGGCGGCCACGAAAATCGCTCACCGCCATTTGAACAGGGTAGTCCAAAATGGTTTTTACGCTATCCAAAATTTCCCAGCTTTGAGGATGAAGCTCGTCAGTATATATGTAAAAATTGGGGCTGATATCATCTGTAACGGTAACTTGACCTTGTGGATAGTTTTTGTACACTTTTGTGCCCATGCGTCTGAAGAAAAAATCCTCGGGAGCCTCCCTGTTCTCCATCCTCGCCCTTACAAATCTATCAAGCCTTTGTCTCCGAACCCTCTCTCCATCAGGGGTAGCCCTCAAAGAGTCTACTTGAAAAGTAAAGTAACTATAACTCTTAGAAATATTTGGCCCTACCTGGAGAATAATCAGGTCTTCGCGGGTTTCATTGTATGTTAAAGTATCAAATTCCCATGCATGCTCAAAATAGAATCTAAATTGTGCATGGTCTAATACCCGCTGGGCTAAGGATTGATTGTTTATTAAAACAGCAACCATGAAAATAAACAAAGCCGCAGATGTTTTTTTGGGTGTCATAGTTCTTTGTTTTTGCAGATTAGTATTCAAGTACTACCGGCGCAACGGCGGGAATTTTCGGATATCACTCCATGTGATATAGGGCTACTTTAGACCTTGTGTAATTTATTCTCCACTTTAAGAATACTGTTGCAAAAATTGGAATTAAGATAAAGCTTAAGAAAGAGTCAATATTAGTTAGGTTGTTAAAAACACCACCTAAAAGTCCACCTGTCAATGCACCAAAAATTGCCCAACCAATATAGCTTAATCTTCTTTTTCTATTGTCGGTAATGGTCGAATTGAGATTTGACTCAAGACCCACTCCATTTATCAAGCAGCTTTGAAAATTTTCTATGAATGTTTCCCAAACCGTCTCTTCTTCCATTGAATTCATTTGGGCCTCTGTGTCAACATAAAAGTCGGCAAGAATTTTATCGTCAGAAATTAAAACAGATATTTCTGACTCCCATTTCAGAGGATTAGATTTCCATGCTTCGAAGTAACTTGAGCTGTGTCCGAACTTAAGAAGACCATCTTTCTGCTCTATCAATTTAAGGTCGAACTGGTTAAAATAGTCAATGACCCTTTCCGTCAATTGGTTCGTGTCAGGCACAACAAAATTGATTTGTTTTCTCATTGTTTTTCTTTTTACAAGTCATGAGTCAAAATGCCTTATCATATTTCCAGGTTTGCACAATGGGTATTTAGCTTCGCTGATTTTCAACTCGGAGCGATTCACTGTCAATCAATCAGAAACTCTGAAAGAAGCACAAAAAGCTCGATTTATCCAATAAAGCGTCTCTTTTGCCAAGCCCATGCTGAACTAAATCCCGATGCTGCGGATTAGCTCATTCAAAAATAATAGATTTTTCCAATTTTTCAAAATGATCCGGCTTTTAGGCTCATCGCCGGGTCAGGCAGGCTGCTCAGAGTCATAATTATTACTACCTGGCCATTTTATGTATCTAATATCTCGTTATAATCAACCGTAATTTTCATTTTTCTTGTAACAAGCTCCCTTAAATCATGGTCACCTTTACGAATCCATTTTTTTATTTCATCAGTTTGCCCGCTCATATAAAATCTTTCCGGAATTTAGTACTTCATATACAAAACTAAATCTATTATTCTTTGATTCATCTATCTCCTTTGGCGTATATACAATTAAATCAATGGGAACCATAGAGCCATAAATCATTTTTCTAACCTCAGACCTCCTTACCTCGTCCAATAAAAACGGATGATACAAGCAAAGCTAAGGCAAAATAAAAATGCGGTACTTTTGCGGCATGCAACTACAATTACCCTACTTTCCGAAAGATGCCAGGATGTTCTCAGATTGTTTTGGCGTTAGCGAAGACAGCGTACACCGTTACTATAATAAGTTCAGAGAGCAAAGAGAAACAGGATTTTTCGGGGATGATGCGCGTCATGGCAAAGCTCACAAGATAGTTGGGCAACGAAGGCTACGCATCCAGCAAAAGCTGGATAAAGGGCAAAGTGTATATAGCATTGCTAAAGAAGAAGGAGTAAGAGAATCTGCCATACGGTATCAGGTCAAACAAGGGAATTTAAAAAAAAAGCCACTCAAGCACTAACCCAAAACCTGGTTGCTGTTACAGCCAGTGCACGCAATCAATCCGATCAATGGGCCCCTTTAGGCATAGCCACTACTCGTTACGAAGAACGAATAGCGTCTTCTTTGGGGCAGAGTGGACATGCCCCGGCTCAATTTGAACACCAGGAAGCACTCTGTGGAGCAGGCGTTTTATTTTTATTACCTGCCCTGAATGTAATCAAAATGATTTGTTACAGAGCCGAGTCGGCTGTTGCTTCACTGGTAGCCCATCATCTCAATAGAGCCGATGAAGAAAAAAGAATGTTGGTAAAACAAATCATCCAAAACAACGCAGACCTTATCCCCGACTATGAGCGAAACACATTAACCGTTGTGTTACACAGTTTATCCGCTCCCAGATTTAATCATGCAGTTGGTCAGATTACTCAACTGCTCAACGAAACAGAAACTGTTTTTCCCGGTACTGATCTGCGCTTAATCTTCAAAACCACCGCACTTTCTAACTGCGAGGGGTAAGGAGGTCTGAAATTGGTAATCAAGGTTTTCCTAATTTGGAATCTGAAATTCAAAACTGTGTTCTATTCAAGCGTAGCTGTGCCATAGCATACCCATGTCAGCTGTCCAGGAATATTTTGAGTTATGCCGGAAAACCTAACTGCAATTCTATGATTTAATACTAATTTTGGCGCACACGACCACTGGAACAGGCATACTTTATCAGGCTCCGGATAATCTACCAGTTTTGAGAAAAAAGGTTTTAGTTTTAGTATCGAGGGTACCTTATCCGCTTGACAAAGGAGATAAGTTGCGTGCCTTTTACCATATTCGTGAACTCTCCCGAAACCACGACATTTATTTAGTGGCTCTAAGCGATGAGCCACCACACCCAAATGCAGCGGATACTCTACGCACCTTTGTCAAGGATGTGGTAATTCTACGGTTTAACAAAATACAGGCAGCTTGCAGACTTGCAGCAAATATTTTTTCAAACAAACCCTTCCAGGTTGCCTATTTTTATAGCAACAGGTTTCATAAAATCATCAAAAATTACATTCGCACTGTTGACCCCGATCATATTTACTGCCAACTTATTCGAATGGCAGATTATGCTATTGGGTCCGGTATTGATACCACCCTCGACTATCAGGACGCCTTCTCCTCCGGACTTCTGAGGAGAGCCAAATCTGCTCCCTGGTATTTTAAACCTTTGCTACTCAAGGAATACCAATTAGTAAAAAGGTTTGAGACTGCTGTGGCCCGGGTATTTGATAAAAAGTTGATTATTTCGAAGCCCGACCGGGATTTTTTCCCTGAGCCACTCAGGAAAGACATTCAGGTGATAGTCAACGGAGTAGATACCTCGTGGTTTGCACCTAGGGTGCAAAAAAAACAATATCACATCATTTTCAGCGGCAATATGGCATATCCGCCGAATATTGATGCGTGCCATTTTCTGATTCGCGATATTATGCCCAAAATATGGGAAAGTATGCCCGAAGCAACAGTTGTATTAGCCGGAGCAAAGCCACATAACTCCATAAAAAAACTCTCCTCCCATCGGGTGATTGTTACAGGTTGGGTTGATGACCTGAGGCCATTGTACGCCTCTGCCTCCATAATGATTGCCCCCATGCGTCTGGGTAGCGGCCTTCAAAATAAAATACTTGAAGCCATGGCAATGAAAGTACCGGTTGTTACTTCCCCTTTGGCCAACCAGGCTATAGAAGCCATTGACGGAAAACAAATTCTTATTTCCAATGATGCAAAAGAATTCGCCCAACATGCATTATCTTTGCTACACAATTCAGACATTTACAATAAACTGTCTAACAATGGATTAGAATTTGTATTACAAAAGTTTTGTTGGAAAACCCTGAATTCTAAACTCGAAAATTTGATTATCTCTCCAATCCATTCCTGAAACCTACATTATGCACCAAACACTGAATACCATTCCGGAAGCTATAGAAGACATTCGCAAAGGCAGGGTAGTGATAGTGGTTGATGACGAAAACCGCGAGAATGAAGGCGATTTTGTTGCAGCCGCAGAAACTATAACTCCCGAAATAATAAACTTTATGGCCACCCACGGCCGTGGATTAATTTGTGCTCCTATAACGAGTGAAAGGTGCGAGGAGTTGAACCTGGACTTGATGGTTCCCCGCAATACTTCTATTCATGAAACCCCGTTTACAATATCAGTAGATTTGCGAGGGCACGGTTGTGGAACCGGAATATCGGCAAGCGACCGGGCAAAGACCATAAAGGCTTTGGCTGATAAAGCCACCATTCCATCGGATTTGGCAAGGCCCGGCCACATTTTTCCGTTGCGCGCCCGCGAGGGTGGAGTATTACAAAGGGCAGGCCATACAGAGGCTGTTATTGATCTGGCCCGATTGGCAGGCTTGCAGCCCGCCGGAGTACTGGTCGAAATTATGAACGAAGAAGGGAATATGGCCAGATTGCCGGAGTTGATGCAAATTGCCACGCGTTTCAACCTCAAAATCATTTCGATTGAAGACCTGATTGCCTATCGCATAAAAACAGAAAGCCTTATAGAAAGGGAAATATCTGTTGATTTGCCTACTGAATGGGGTGATTTCAAACTCACAGCATATAGACAAACCACAAACAACAAGTTGCACCTGGCACTTACAAAAGGCAATTGGGAACCTACCGAAGAGGTATTGGTTAGGGTTCATTCCTCTTGTGTTACCGGGGATATTTTCGGTTCGTGCAAGTGCGATTGTGGTGGGCAACTGCACAAAGCCATGAAGATGGTGGAAGAAGCAGGTAAAGGCGTGGTGCTGTACATGAATCAGGAGGGCAGAGGCATTGGGCTGCTGAATAAGCTAAAGGCATACCACCTGCAGGAAAACGGAATGGACACTGTAGAAGCAAATATCAGCCTGGGCTTCAAGGCTGATGAGCGTGAATACGGCATTGGTGCCCAGATATTACGAGATTTGGGAGCGTTGCGCATCAACCTGATATCGAACAACCCAAACAAAAAAGCGGGCCTTACCGGATATGGAATTGAGATAATCAGCAATATCCCTCTGATTATTCCTGTTACTCAGCATAGGCAACGCTATATAGATACTAAGCGTTCAAAGATGGGTCATGCCTTATAATCCTTACCTCAGAGCCTCCTGTTTGTTTCGGCTGTTTCTCCTGTAGTTTGACGGTATCTGCGCAGCAAATCCATAAACCTATCAAACTCGCGCCTGTAGAAAACGCCTACACCTTGGGTATAAGGAGCTTGCTTTTCAAGAAAATCAAAGGCATTCAACCGATTGAATGCTTTAACTCTGAAGCGACCCTCCGGGGTAATTTTTACCTCCACATTGATATCTCCAACAATACTGCTTGTTCGTCTATTGGCCAGGGCAGGATTCTGCCCTGGCATACCCAAGTGGCCGTCGATGTCGATACTCACCCTGTCGTTGAACAATTGCGTGCTGAGAGCTACTTCCAGTTCCTGACTGCTGATCAAATCACCGGGCCTGTAATTTATGCCGATATCAAAATCATTGCTGATTTGCGACAACCAATTGCTAAGTTGGTTCGATAGCATTTCGGAAGAAGTGCTGCCTACTCCAAAACCCAATGCCGTATTGTATTGGTCCATAGAAGTAGGCAAAAACCGGTTGAGCACAAGCAATGAGAACACCTGACGGTTCATCTCCTGATCGGTAGTAATTACGCGGCTGAGGAGTTCGCGGGTAGCCTCATCTGCGCCCGGCAGTGTGATATCGAATGAGATAGCCGGATTAATGAGGCTTCCTCTCAGCAACAGGTTGGTTTCTACAGGCACCCTACGCCTATAAACCTCTGAGTTGTCTAAGTTCATGAACAAATCGTACAGGGGAGTCCGTGTACGATAAACTGCCCTGATGTCAACCACTGCAGCAAGAGGGTCGCCCGACCACCGGATAGTCCCCCCTTCTTCAATCCTAAATCGCTTGTTGATAATATTTTGCAGGTTAAACAAATATTCCCCTTCACCAATGGTAAAATCCCCCATAATTGTAAAGTTTCCGTCAGGAGGGGCCTCCATTGTAAGAACACCGGTGCCCCGTCCCCTGATTTGGTCTCCGGTGCGCGAATCGATTACCAGGTTTACTTCTGCATCTGGGGTTACCTCCAGTTCGATTGCTATTCTCAAATTTCCACCGGTGCGTAAAAGCGGCGTTGCAATCTCTGGCTCCTTATTATGATTTACGAATGTGATAAAATGGGTTTCTCCAACATCTTTGGCCATATCCAATGGGAGAAATATTTGAGTTCCCCTGTTGGTCCGCGCCCGGATGTTCAACGAAAGGTTATTTGCAGGGCCGTAAATGCGCAGTAACCCACTCGCAAATGCCTTTCCGTAAAACATTACATCGTTGTAACCCTGACGCGTATTCAGGACTGCCATTCGGTCGGGTGCAACATGCAAATCCAGGGCAAAATCGTTGAAATTGTTGTGCATAATTCTTCCGTGGACATTTCCTGTGTTGCCCAGCGAATCGACAATTTGCATGTTTTTCAGCACGAACTGGTTTTTTTCAATTATCAGAGAGTCACTGAAGGTATAGTTAGTATTTAGAAAGTTGATACGCATTCCGGCATCCTCGAGAAACAGTCTTCCGGATATTTCAGGGTTTTGGAGTGAACCGTAGAGGTGTAGATTGCCGGATGACAGGCCCCTGAAATTGCTTGCAAAGCTTTCGAGATACCTGGCCCACAGCTTCATAGGGAGCCGGTTTGTCTGAATGGCAAGATCGAAGTTATTCTCTTGTCTTTGCGGATAGAAATAACCTCGGGCTCTGAGAGGAGAGCTTTGCCACCCACCCATATTATCAATCACCTCCAAATCGAGGTTGAAGGCTTCAATGGTGTTGTCCCAGATGCTCCGGATATGAAGGCTTCCCAAGTAGTTGAAATTAAAATTGAACTCGTCAACAGTAAGGTCGGCCTCTATGCGAGGGGAAACAGAGAGGGCTCCTAAAGTGAGAAAGCCACTCAGGCTGCCACCAAAATCCAGATCGCGCAGATTCAGTAAATCGGTAAAATCCTCGGTATCAAACTCATTGAATTCAACCAGCAGATACTCATCTATCCTCCGACTCAGCACTCCATCTGCAAGAGCATAGGAGTCGCCGTAAGTAACCAGAAAATTACGAATCTCCGTTCTTCCTGAGTCGAAAAGAATGCGACTACCAGGATTGATAAACCATTCAGAATCATTAATTAGTAAAATTGAGGGAAAGAGGCGCATCTCGGATCTGATGCCATCTAAAAACACTATCTGACCCGAAAGATTCCCAAAATCTTGCCGGGGACTATCGTTGGTTTGCCAATTGAAATAATATGTCAGGCTGTCGTTTGCTACTTCACCCCTCAAGGAGAAATTTTCGAGGGTAAACCTGTCTAATGCCTGCATATACTCAGAAGTAACAGTAAGCAGATATTTGTTGTTTTGCTGGCTGCCACTTACTACCAGGTTTGAAAAAGTATTGCCCGCCACAGTAAGTTTTTCTGCCTGATATTGAAATTGCAAATCGCCTTTATCCTCTCCGAATGATCCATGAATTGCAGAATTTTCGGAAATTGACACCTGGGGCATAAACAGTTGGGTTAACAGCCGGGTATCTTTGACCTTGGCGCTGAATTTTGCCCCCTGCAAACCCCAGTCATTTAAAGAGCCACGGTCGTTATCGGCAAACCAGGCAGGTATGTAGCTTTCAATAAAGCTTGAAATAGCAGGTCCAAAATCATTGATGTGGAACCTGCCCTGCAGGTTGGCATCAACAAAGTCCGAATAAAGTTGAAACACCTGCTCAGAGTCGGGATTTACAAATCCCGAGAGGGTTATCGGACCTGTAATGAACGACATGGAATCGCCCGATTCTACAGGCCTCATTTCGTAGGTAAGCCCCAGAATTTCAACCTGTCCGTCAATGTTGTAGGGCTGCCAGGATTTTATCCCAATATTCATTTTGCCCGAAACTACGGATTCATACAGGCTGTCGCGTTGAAAAATATTTAGCCGGGTAAGATTGGCATTTTCTACTGTTGCATAAAAATCAAACAATGGCGCTTCTTCCTCAAAATTGATAATCCCGCTGAAATCAAGAAAAATATTGGGGTCAGAAATAACAAACTTGCCATTGAATTTCTGATTGGTAATATCGCCCTGAATGGTAATATTCTCGTATTTGTAATCCAGAACTTCTGCAGAACCGATGTTTCCATCAATATTCAAATCAACGGTTTGCCGGGTAATTCCTTTCCCTTCCACTACCGCATTGAGGGTAAATAATCCAAGTTGGTCTTCTGCTCCGATGAACTTACCCACATCAAACCCTTTTGTAACGATGGTTCCCCTGTAGCCGGGAAGACCGGTTGTTGGGTCGCGCAATATTCTGAGGTCTGAGGAAATGCGACCAATAGAGGTGTTCAGACTACCAAAAGCAACCATATCGTTGATAAATCCGGTAACCCATCCGTTGAAGGCGATTGCACCAAGATTGGTAAGGGTTTGCGGCAATTGTATGTTTCGTTTGGAGCTTGAATAAGGTAGCTTAAAGGAGTTAATATCGGCCACTGAGGTCTCGAAGCGTCTGATATTCAAATTAAAAAATGTATTCTCAATTTCAGGTAAGCCAAGCAGGTGGAAACTGCCTGAGGCAAAAGTGTTTCTGCCAAAAAACATCTCAATGTCATCTGCCCTCAGATTGCTCAAAGTACCCCTAAGGTCGCCCTTAATGTTTGTAACAGCGTTCATGCCTTGCAATCCGGGCACAAACGCACCCAAATCGGCAAAATTGAGCGTTGTTGCCCCCAGTTCAATGTTTAGCTCAACCTCAGAGGCAAAATTGCTGAAGGATTTTAGGCTATCGTACTTCAAAGTCGCATTGAGCCGAACCCGGCTTAAAGGTGTTGTTAGGTTCAGATTCCTGATTTGGGAGCCTTGATGGCTCAGCAAAAAAGAGGCAGAAAGGTTGTCCAGAACAAAGCCGTTGTTGTGTGCAAAGCCGAACCTTCTTAAGTTGAGAGAGAGGGAGTCGTTGCGCAGGCTAATGTTGTTTGCCAGCAGTTGTATATTGGTCAGATGCAAATTCGAAAGGAATGAGGTGCCATTTTCAGGTACAACATTCAGATCGGTAAATGAAAAATAGGAGTTTGACAACCGAACCCCACGACAAGAAATTCTCCACGGCCGCTGGCGGTCATCGGGATCCCGGTCGGCGAAAAATTCCGATAGAAAAGCAATATTTAATTCTTCATGCCCTTGATAGCGTTTCAGATTTATCCCTGCCCCTGAAAGTGAAATTATATTGATATGTAAATGTCGCCTGAAAAGTTGTACCTTCTGAATATCAATACGAGTGCGATCTGAGTGTATCAATTGATTACCTTCACGGTCGTACACAGTGAGATTGGTGAAAACAATATCGAGGAAAAAGTTTACAGTAGCTTTCTCAATCTCAATCCGCGCGCCAATTTCTTCTGAAAGATATAGAGAAACCCTTTTTGCCAAAAATGTCTGCACTGCCGGAAATTGCGCAAGGCCCACCAGCATCAAAAACAGTAGCAGCAGCACACCTATGGTAATCTTCCACCATGACTTGCTTTTTTTGGTAACTTTGCTTTGCGTTTCCTGCATTATTCTTATCAGCTAAAACCCAATGGGCATTTATATTTTAGGCATTGAATCGTCGTGCGACGATACTTCTGCCGCAGTGATACACAACCGCAAAATTCTTGCCAACTTCATAGCTAATCAATCAATTCACCAAGATTTTGGGGGTGTGGTTCCGGAGCTTGCATCACGGGCTCATCAACAAAATATAATCCCGGTGATTGACAAAGCGCTTCGTACTGCAAATATAAACAAAAATCAGCTGAACGCAATTGCATTTACAAACGGACCCGGATTGATGGGATCATTGCTGGTGGGTGCGAGTTTTGCCAAGACTTTTTCGCTTGCTTTAGGAATTCCCCTGATTGAGGTAAACCACATGCAGGCCCATATTCTGTCGTTGTTCATTGAAGACGAATCTACAACAAACCATCCTGATTTTCCATTTTTGTGTCTAACTGTTTCAGGAGGGCATACACAACTCATGCTGGTCAAAGATTATTTTGAAATGGAATTGCTGGGTCAAACCATTGATGATGCAGCCGGAGAGGCTTTTGACAAGGCTGCGAAGATAATGGGCCTCCCCTATCCGGGAGGGCCACTTATTGATCAATTTGCAGCTCAAGGAAATGCTGCTGCTTTTTCATTTCCACATCCCAATGTCGCAGGGCTCGATTTCAGTTTCAGCGGGTTGAAAACATCTATCCTGTATTTTTTGCGGGATGAATTGAAGCGAAACCCCGATTTTATCGAAATGAACAAATTTGACCTGTGCGCCTCAATACAATCCATGATTGTGGAAATACTCATTCGAAAACTCCGAAAAGCTGTTGCGGAAACCGGGATCAAAACTGTTGCTATTGCAGGTGGAGTATCTGCCAATTCAGGACTTCGCAAAGCATTGACAGGCATGAGCAAAAACGAAGGGTGCAAGGTGTTCTTCCCAAAACCGGAATACTGCACCGACAATGCCGCTATGATAGCCATTACCGGCTATTTTAAGTATCTCAATGGAAATTTTTCGCACCACGATATTATTCCATTCACAAGATTCAAGGCGCAGTAGAAAGATTCTCCGCTACGACAACATCCCCGTGAAAGGCATAGTATTTCTGCCCTTTAGCGCAAATTTGCAGGTTGGAATGGAAATGCAAAAAGCAAACCGGACTCCCCCATTAAGAGGAATCCGGTTTAAGTCTTTTGATAGTTGAATGCGATAGTCTGGAGCCTGATGCGCAATACAACCAAAATTAGTTGTTGTTGGCCAGGATTTTCTCACCTATCGCACGCCCGTATTCAAATCCCTGCTTGCATTGCTGCTCGTGGGGCGAAAACTTAAAAAACACACCATCCTCCACTACCTGCAATTTGAGGTTGGCCAGAATCGGGTTTATGAGTTTAGCTGCCTCGCCGCTCCAGCCATACGATCCAAAGGAGCCTCCCACCTTACCTTTATCGCGAATTGGACTCAGAAGAGCAAACAACCTGTAAATAGGTAATAGAATATTCTGATTGATGGTAGGGCAACCCACCACTACACCCTGGCAGCGTGACAGGCGCTCATCTATATCGCCCAACGACATGTGCTCTATATCGGCTGCTTCTACAACAAAATCGCCTGTGCTTTCAATGCCTTCGGCAATGGCTTGGGCCATCTTTCCTGTGTTTTTGTAGGCTGAAACATAGGGTATAAATACATAGTTTTTCTGGGGTACTGCAAGGGCTTCGGAAGCATATTTTTCCGAAAGAACAACCCAATATTTCCAATCATTGAGCAGCAGAGGCCCATGACCGTGGAGTATTGCATTGATTTTCAAAGACCTTATTTTTTCAATGGCTTTGAGCATAAACTTGCTGAAAGGCTTTAGAATCACATCAAAATAGTATTTGAAGGCTTCGTGAAAATCACCTACCTGATTGTCAATCATTTTGTGATGCGCAAAATGGCTTCCGAAAGAATCGCAGGTAAACAAATATTTGTCTTCTTCAAGATAGGTGTACATAGAATCGGGCCAGTGCAGGTTTGGTGCCGAGATAAATATGAGGGTTTTATTGCCCAGGTCAAGGGTATCTCCATCCTTGGCAATGATGTGCTTAAAGGGCTTTCCCAATAGATCCTTCAGATACTCAATACCAATACGGCTGGCTACCACTGTGGCTTTTGGAGCTACCTCCAGCAGCCTCGCCAGATTGCCGCTATGATCGGGCTCTGTGTGGTTGAGCACTATGTATTCAATTTCGGCAGGGTTGGTTACCTTCTTGATTTTTTCGAGGTACACACTCCAGAAGGCTTCTTTGGTGGTTTCGATAATAGTCTTTTTCTCTGCGTTAATAAAATAGGAGTTGTAGGTAGTACCGTACTCGGTGGTCATCACCACATCGAAGGTTACGATGTCGTAATCCAGAACGCCAATCCATTTCACATCCTGGTTGATGTCCAAAACCTCAGTGTCAGGTCTTTTAGGGTCTCTAACAATCATGATTAAAAAATTTATAAGTTTTGCTTAAATATATTTCGTTTTTGAAAATGCTTTGAGTCGCCCCATTCGCCAAATCCCACCTCGCCTCCGGCCATGTGTATGCGAGCTTCCAGGCACTTGCTGCAGTCGTCGGCATCTTCGTCAATACACGGTTTGTCTTCATACAGCAGATAATCCTGGCGGTACTTGGTGGGTGTAAGGTTGGGCATGATAATGTTTGCACCTACCTTGATTGCCTTTTCGCGCCCCATGGGGTCAATGGCCTGCATTGCAGTAGTGGCTGCAATATTAATGTCCTTCATAACAATACGCAGTATGGCAACCATTTTTAAACTCAAATCAAACCTTTCGGATCGGGGAAGCAAATGGTCTTTGTGCCGGTACATTGGGGTGTTTTCATGTTCGATATACGGGCCCATTCCCACCATATCAATGTCGTTGTCACGAAAAAACATCAGATCATCAGCAAGGTCTTCCAGGCTTTGAAAGGGCAAACCTATCATAGTACCCGAACCCACCTGATAACCAATTTTTCGCAAAAGGTGCAGGCAATTGAGACGGGGAGCATATTGGTGTTTTCTGTTCTCCGGATGATATTTGCCATACAATACAGGGTTGGAAACTTCGATACGCAACAGATAACGGTGCGCACCGGCTTCAAACCACCGGCGGTAGGTCTCCTCCGATTGCTCGCCCATGGAAAGGGTGATACCCAGCTCACCATTGCTCATTTGCTTTATGCTGTGAACTATTTTCTCAATTTTGGAGATAAATTGGATATCGCTTCTTTCGCCAGCCTGGATCACAATGCTGCCGTACTTATTTTCGTAAGCATATCTGGCAGCATCGATCACCTCTTGCTCCAGCACCTGATATCGTTGCACCTGTTTGTTTCCCGCTCTGATACCGCAATACAGGCAATTCTTTTCACAAAAATTGGAAAACTCTATCAATCCCCTATAAAAAACTTTCTTTCCTACATGCTTCAGTTTGGTTTGAGCCGCCTTTTCAAACAACGCTTTTCGGTCTGCGCCCTGCGCACGAAGCAGAACCAATAGATCTTGCTTATCAAACTGGTCTTTTTCCAAAATCGGTAGAATACTTGATGCCATAAATATGAGCCTATGTTACGATATAATGCAAAACAAGTACATTCTTTAGAGTTGTAAATCGCTTAACAACCTAACTTATTCAATCATGATTTGTTCAAAATTATTCTAAAAAAAATTATGCAATCTCATTCGAACATTCCCATACATCAGCCGGGTATTTTCGTGCCCTGACCAAGAAATGGTGCAACGGCTCTGTGATAAATGCCGTGCATCCATGCAATAGCCATTCCATAGTTTGTAACCGGCACTCCTGCATCTAAGGCTACTTTTGTGCGCCCTAAAACCTGACGCCGGGTAATGACACACCCACCACATTGCACCACCAAAGAATAATCGGTAATTTGTGCAGGCAATTCGCCCAGCCCTGCCACAATATCAAATTCCAGAGTTTTCCCTGTATATTGCCGCATCCATCGCGGAATTTTATTCCGGCCAATATCGTCGCAGGTTACATGGTGCGTACAAGATTCGAGTATCAGCACCCTGTTGCCATCCTGAAGATTGCTAATCTGCGGTGTTCCCTTGAGATAATTATCAAAGTCGCCTTTTTGTCTTGCCAAAAGGATGCTAAAGCTTGTGAGGGCAATGTGGGAGGGCACCATATCATTTGCTTTGGCAAAAATCTGGCTATCGGTGATGGCAAGAACCGGCTCGGGATGCAATTTGCTCAAAAGTGAAGGCACCTCACTTTCTTTTGCCACAACCGCAATACAGTCGTTGTCGAGCACATCCCGAATGGCCTGCACCTGAGGAAGTATCATGCGCCCTTCAGGTGCTTCGCTGTCGATGGGTGTTATGAGTAGCACCAAATCGCCCGGAGAAATGAGGTGGCCTAAAAGATTGTCTCTTTTGTAAGCCGACTCCGGAATGGATTTTTGCAAAGCTGCCATCAACATATCCAAATCAGCATCGGCAATGGAGCAAAAATCATAAACTTCTGTGCCATATCGCGAGGTAAGAGTTTCTTTCAATTCAGATTGAAGAGGATTGATATCAGATTTGTTGTGAATGATGAGAAAGGGTATGTTATGGCTTTGGAATTTCTCCACAAGCTGTTGCTCAAACGCATCAAAACTGTTATTGACAATCACCAACAAGGCTAAATCAATCGTGCGAATCATTGACAGAGTTTTCTTCACACGCTGGGCACCCAAACTGTCGCCATCATCGTCAATTCCGGCTGTATCTACCAACACCACTGCCCCAATTCCGGGCAATTCCATAGATTTTTTTACCGGGTCGGTGGTCGTGCCCGCCACCTCCGACACTATGGCCACATCCTGCCCCGCCAGAGCATTTATCAATGAACTTTTCCCATTATTGCGCTTACCAAATATTCCAATATGGGGCTTGGATTCCCTACCTTTTGCCATGGATAAAATTTTATCCAAAATTACCCAAAATACCACTTGAGTCAATCAACTGCCAGGGGCATCTTTTTCGCAAATATGTATTTTGAAGTGGTAAGTAAAATTGTAGTTTTTATGAAGAAGGCGGATTTTTGCAGTTATTAATCGGGTCAATCTATGGTACTTTTAGCTAAAGCCCGGAATGCTGAAATCCATAGCCGAAACTTAGCGGAAAGGATATCCGCCATAAGTACGCCTCAAGCCGGAAAATGCGTTACTTTGCACAAGAATGAATTCTTCTGTTATGGTTCAAAAAAAAGAGATCAAAGAAATAGGCTTGTTCAATGAGGGTTTTCTGCCAATTCTGGACGGCGTAACTATGACCGTTAAGAACTACGCCCTCTGGCTCAACAGAAAAGTAGCACCCACCTTTGTTGTAACCCCAAAGGTGCCTGACTATGTTGACGCTGAGGAATTTGAGGTGTTTCGCTATTTTTCGGCACCGGTACCTTTTCGCAGTCCTTACAGATTTGGTCTGCCCTTGCTCGATTTTGATATTTACGAATTGCTGTTGCGCAAAGATATCTCATTGGTGCATTCCCACAGTCCCTTCTCGGCGGCTTCTATTGCCCTGAAAATCAGACAGCAAAAAAATATTCCTGTGGTAGCTACCTTCCACTCAAAGTATCGAGAAAACTTAGAGGCTCATATTCCCAGTAAACTCATTGTGAATGTTGCTATGAAATCAATTATGGAGTGGTTTGATCAGGCTGATGAGGTTTGGATACCCCAGGCAAAGGCTGAGGAAACGATCAGAAGTTATGGTTTCAAGGGAAAGATAGAGGTTGTCGAAAACGGAATTGACCTTGATTTGCCTCAAGATATCATCCGGTATCGTTCAGAAAGCCGAAAACTTCTGGGCTTTGAGCCTGCCGAAAATATTCTACTCTATGTGGGTCAACACATTTGGGAAAAAAACCTGAAATTCCTCTTAGAGTCGTTGGGGCAAATCAAGCACCACAATTTTAAAGCATTGTTTGTAGGCGAGGGTTACGCCCGCCCTTCAATGGAAAGCATGGTGCAAGAACTGGGAATTCAGGATAAGATAGTATTCTGGGGATCGGTGGTTGAGCGCGAAAAACTCAAGCGAATATACGCTTGTGCAAATTTATTTCTATTTCCATCGTTTTACGACACCTCCGGCCTGGTTTTCAGGGAAGCAGCCGCTCTGCACACACCGGCTCTTCTCATCGAAGGTGCTACATCGGCAGAGGTCATTCAGGATGGTTTGAACGGCTATCTGGCTTCGAACCACACTGATGCATTTTCCAAAAAAATAGTACAGATTCTTTCCGACGCAAAAGGGTTAGAACAAACTGGTCAGATCGCTTCTCAAACCTTATGCAAAAGCTGGGAGGAAGTAGTGGATGAAGTACACGACCGCTATTTGCAACTGATCAGGCGCAAGGCAGCCGTTAAAACTTACTATTAAACCTGTGATTTTTAAGAAACCGCCTGATGCACCTTTGCTTTAGGGCTTCAGGAAGTGCCTGAAAACCATACGGTACTCTTTTCTGCAGTGCATGGCGTGAGCACCTGAAGAATATATCATTGGGTGATGGCACATTGCTTCAGACCAGCCTTTGGCGCGCAGAGCGCAGAAAATCGCTAAAACTGCGATTCAACTCCCTATCGTAGGTGCGTATCAGGTTGTCGATCAGGCGCAAAAATATATCGTTGTTGGTACAAGGGTTGAAGTGAACCGGAGATGGCTCGAGGCGAATCCTGGAAAGGTATTTTTCGATTTCGGGGGATGAGAATACTTGACCTCTACCAAAAGGATTGATGTAAAACAGCACTTTATTGTCCTCCATGAGCATGGATGCCTGATTATAGGATTTTCCAGTATAAGCCAGCACGAAATGGTCGGGGATGTTGACGCCAAAAACCGGCAGATTGAGGCTTTGTGCCAAAATCATATACAAGGTACTAAGCGACACAGGGTCGCCAAGGCGGGTTTTCAGCAGGGTGTTGATATAGAAGTTATCCGGAAGGCCCAGATTTTCCACATTGCCGGCAAAACCCTGGATGTCAAAAAACACATAGTTGAATACTTTAATTTGCTCAAGAGCCGTAAGGTTTGGATTCAACTCTATCCAGATGGCTTTTCGGATATTATTGAATTCAAATCGGATTTCATTTTCAACTATTTCGGGATATTCCAGGCGAGAGAGTGAAATCCAGGCACCGAGCAAGTCATTGAAATTGTCATCGAAGGCATCCGATAACTCCTGAGAAACTAAAGTAAAGTTGATTTTGAGCTTAAGAGCGGAAATTCTTTCCCGTACCTGTTCATCAAAACAATCATACCAGGCTTTTTGCAAATAGGGCAAAGCAAAGCTGCCATACCCTTCTATCCTCTCTGATATTTCCAGAAAGACTTTGTGGTCCGGGTCGTCGATAAGACTTACCAGGGCCTGCAATTCGCTACTCCTGGCATCGTTTTCCATGTGAATGGTTTAAGTAGTTAACCGCTCTAATACCAGACGAATCATTTTTTCCACCGAGGCTTTATAATCCCGGCTAAACTGCCGGGTTACCCGATTGGCAATGATATCGCAAATGGTAAGGGTATTGTGCCCGAGAATGCCTCCAAGGGCAAATAGCGCCGATGTTTCCATTTCGAAATTCACAATCCTATGGCCTTTATGCTCAAAGTTTTCTATTGCCTGATTCAGCTCAGGATATGCTAATGGAATGCGAAGCTGTCGTCCCTGGGGACCATAAAAGCCATTGGCAGTGGCTGTAATACCACTTTTCAGGTCGAATGCCAGCTTTTCCAACAGGATTTGGGAAGCTTTCACCACATAAGGATAGGGCAAGCGTGTATTCCAGCCTGTTTGAGCGATAAATGCCTCTGCCAGGTCATTCTCAACAAGATTTTCGGGGTATTGATAAAAATGGAGCAGACCATCGAATCCCAGTCCGAAGGCAGAAGCCACAAATGAGTCCACTTCGATGTCGGGTTGAAGGGCACCACTCGTACCCAGCCTTACCAGATTCAAAGCTGTATGTTTTTCCTTTGGTTCACGACGCTCAAGGTCAATGTTCACAGCTGCATCCAACTCATTGATCACAATATCAATATTGTCGGTTCCTATACCTGTGCTGGTTACTGTGAGGCGCTTCCCATTCAGGGTACCTGTGTGGGTTACAAATTCCCGGTTTTCCTTTTTCACCTCAATCACATCAAAATATTTTGATACTACCGGCACTCTATGCTGATCGCCTACCAAAATTACGGTAGGAGCAACATCCTCCGGCCTGAGCTTGATGTGATAAACACTGCCATCAGGATTTATAATTAACTCAGAATCTTTAAATTTCTTCATATTTATTATTTGTTATGCTTCCAAAATACCGGCCTTAGCTCTTGTTGCAGGGTTGGATGTGTTTGATAATTCCCTTTGCGAAAAATGGCACAGATATGATTCGGAAAAGCATGGTATTACAATCTTTCTAAAAACAATCAACCCTTAAGGTAAAATTCAAAAATTGCCCTAAAACTGTGGTCTGTCGTTCCCAACATCAATTTTACGCAAAATTCTAAAAATTACCAACGATATCAAATGGACCCGGCTAAATCCAGAATTTTCCAAACTAAACAAAATATCTGTTTAAACCCGGGCTGAACCATCAACGCGCTCTGTTGCAACAAGCCGCAAATTTAATGATAAAAAAGAATTCGAGAACTTTATTGCTACCTTAGTTGTGCTACTTTATCCATCTATCATGCACGCAGAAATCATTACCATTGGCGACGAACTCTTGTCGGGAATAACCATCAATACAAATGCAGCATTTATTGCCAGTAACCTTTTGGTTACGGGTATCACTACACGGCAAATTACTGTTGTAGGCGACTCAAAATCTGCAATCATACAAGCCTTGGCCAACGCTCTGAATAAACACGATATTGTGATACTCACCGGAGGTCTGGGACCCACGAATGATGATGTTACTAAATTATCTCTTGCGGAATATTTTGATTCAGAATTGATTATCGACCCACAAGTGTTGAAGGATGTGGAAGAATTTTTCTTAAAACGCAATTTGGGTCTCACCGAGAAGAATCGCAACCAAGCATTGGTGCCTGCCAAAGCGAAGATTATCAGAAACCCTTATGGAACTGCTCCGGGTATGTGGTTTGATGCCAATGAAAAGATAGTAATAGCGATGCCGGGGGTACCTTTCGAGATGAAAAACATTCTGGAGTTTGAAATCATTCCCCGATTGAAAAATCGTTTCAGCGGAGTCTGCGTCGTTCAAAAAACCGTAAACACTCAGGGGATTGGTGAATCCTTTTTATCCGACATATTAGCCAACTGGGAGACCCGCCTCGATCCCCGTATAAAACTTGCCTATTTGCCCTCGGCCGGGATTGTGAAAATGCGGCTCACGGCTGTGGGACAAGATGAAGCATTTTTGAAGTCCATTATAGATGCCGAAATTCAGAAATTAGAGCCGTTGATTTCCAAATATATTTGGGGATTCGACAATGATACGCTCGAAGGAGTTTGTGCGGCTCTGCTGCTTCAAAAAAAACAAACCCTCACCACAGCAGAGAGTTGCACCGGCGGGTATCTTGCCCATAAAATTACCGGATTGGCCGGCAGTAGTCAGTATTACAATGGAAGCATCATAGCCTACTCCAACGCACTCAAAACCCAATTGCTAAACATACCCGAAAGCGTAATCAACAGTTACGGTTCGGTGAGCCAGCAAGTAGTCGAACTCATGGCAATAAATGGGTGCACAGCCATGCTATCAGATTACTGTGTGGCAATCAGCGGCATTGCAGGCCCCGGAGGAGCAAGTTTCGAAAAACCATTGGGTACTGTATGGATTGCTGTTGCACAGAATGGAAATGCAACATCGGCAAAATTTCAGTTTGGCGACCAGCGGCAAACCAATATTGTGAGAAGCGCAGTGGCTGCATTGGGCATGCTGAGAGAGGTATTGATAAAATGAGCATTGCCATTTGTGCTTGCTCCCAGGGGGGCAATATGACCGGAATATCCTTGCTTCAACCGGCTCAGGAAATTTGTGCGACTTGGTAAACCGTTTGCGATTCACGAATACTTTTGAAAAAAAAACAAACCGTGAGTAATTGCATGACTGCATAGGGCAGATTCCCATAAAAACCGTGGTTTGTCCACCCAATTCCATGGCCTCCTTGTCTAAGTCGTCCATGAACTTGCAAATCAAGCCAATGGTAATTTTCTCAATCTGTGCTTTGGGGTCGGGCAGTTTACCCACCAAAATATCCCTGCAATCGTCAATTCTTCTTTTTGTTGATGTATCAAACATATATTTTATTTGAAAAATTGGTCTTCCGGCCAATTCATTGGATTATCACTAATGTATTTTGAAATTCGTTGAAATGATTCATCACTTCTGATAATGTGATCATGAAAACGGGATTGCCATGCAATTGGCAATTCCAACCGGTTGCAAAATTTGGTAACAGCCGATTTGTAGGAACGAATGATTGCAGATACGGTATTTGATTTTGGGGAAATGGCGGCCATAAATTCGTTTTTTGATGTACGGACGTTGCATGCAACGTCCGTACCACGGATATGGTCATTTGCATCGTCCCTACCACGGATATGGTCATTGGCAACATCCCCACGAAAACGGTCATTTGCGATATCCGTACCACGGATATGGTCATTTTCCGCAGGGTCATTGCCCATCGTAGGGATGTTGCAATCCGTTGTTGTAGGGACGGTGCCCATTGTAGGGACGATGCATTTCGTTGTAGGGATGTTGCAATCCGTTGTTGTAGGGACGGTGCCCATTGTAGGGACGATGCATTTCGTTGTAGGGACGTTGCATGCAACGTCCCTACAACCATCAACGGCCCTACCACCAACGTCATTCCCATTTAATATCAAAATCCCATGAATATGATTGGGCATCACCACAAATTCGCCCAATTCGATATTTTTTGCGTGGTTTTTAATTTCATGCCACAATACATCGGCAATTGCGCCGGCTGGTGATACATGCATTTTCCCGTTTTTAATTTCCCCGAAATAATGTTCACGGTTTTTAGTACAAATGGTAATGTAATAGGCAGCATCACTGCTGTAATCCCAATTTTTTAACCGGGGCGATTTTCTGGCTTTTCTATTCATCAGGCAGCAAATCTTTCGAGATTAATGTAATCTTTTATGTAAACAGGAATCACCTCCCTGTATTTCACAGCCACTGCCTTGAATTGTGAAATGGTAAGCGTTGGATGTGTTTGCAAAGCCTCGTTTTTCATTTTCTTTCTCTATGTGTTTTTGTCAAGCGTTGGCAAAAATTACTCACGGCACTTTTATTATTATTGATGTTCGTGCTTCGCTTCGCTTATTTCAAGCTCTTTTGGTTTTTTTGTTTGGGCTTTGCGTGTAGGCAAAAACCAAATGAGTCTGAATTTGCGGCTGGGTCTTTTAGCATGTGGCTTAATGATTCGAGAGTATGTGCAGTAGCGGCTTAGAAGCACTGCACTTGATTTAACCACCTCAGCCCTCATTGTGGCAAACATGTGTTGGCAGCTGGTGTTCTGTCTTTAAATGTAATTGTCTTTAGAATGTCCATTCATTTGCTGCAATAGGATTGGGAAAAGTATCGCCTAATTGTGTCAAGAAGGAAGAAGCGATTGCCTTAGTTTCTTTACTCAAAGTCCAAGGCACTTTAACTCCCATTGTATATGCTAGTGTTTTGGGTATCCTACTTACGGTTGATATTACAAGTTCTTGTTTAGGTCTAGTTATACCCACAAAAAATAACCTTCTCTGTTCTTCAATATGACGTGTTGCTTCTTCACCATTTAGTTTGGTGTCAATTCTAGGCACAAGACCTTCTATTACACCGCAAATAATGCTGATTTCGGAAGTTAGACCTTTAGATTTATGTATGCTCATAATACGAACATAGTCAACATCAAGTATAGTGGTCTAAAAAAACTGGACAGGAATTTTGTAACTTTAAAATTTCTGTCATATGAAAAGATCGAGAAGAACATTTAGCGCAGACTTCAAGGCAAAAGTTGCCATAGAAGCGATTAAAGAAGAG